>ENA-OPCE01000033-OPCE01000033.1-human-gut-metagenome-genome-assembly--contig:-NODE-33-length-131066-cov-37.970644_pt1 | contig 131066 bp, 154 predicted proteins | sample MGYA00241247_ERZ501474 | MGnify/ENA primary metagenome ERZ501474 (study PRJEB25962, sample SAMEA2042572) | human gut metagenome | biome: human gut; feature: human-associated habitat; material... | reverse complement strand
AATTCTACTTAATTTCACTCAATTTTATATAATTCTACTCAATTTTGCTCAGTTTTATTTATTTTCTGCTCAAGTTTTATTTAATCTTTACTTAATCTTACTTATTTTCCACTCAATTTTTTATTTACCTTCACTTAATTTTATCTTATCTACTCTACTTAATTTAACTTACTTTAATTTTATCTTATCTTATCTTATCTTTATCCCAAACTTTGCCTTATCATTTTATAATTATTTTTTATTCCTGACATCTGCTATCTTCATAAACTTCCATCGCCCTTCTCAGCCCTCTCACTCTTTTATTCTTCCTTTTTTCCCAAATGGTTCTACTATTTTCTCTTATAAATATCTCTCTTACCAATACTCCATTAACAAAAACTATACCTTTATCACATTTCCATTTAAGAACTGGCTGTTCCATTTGGTCCAAATCAGTTTTCTGTAGTTTCCTTTTCATCACTACCCCCCGCTACTTTATCTAAATCTTCCAAAATTTTTTCCAATTTCATTTGCAATTCTTTTTTCTGTCTCCTAGCTTCTTTCTCTGCGGCAGTTGCTTCCATTTGACTTTTTCGCAAATTTTTAACTAAACTTTCTTTTTTATTCATATTTTAAACTCCTATTTTGTTTTATTAATAACTTTAAATCATCTTCTAAAGTATCATCACATTCAAAAATCCATGTATTATACTCTGGCTTTTGCGGATTTGGTATTACCCCCGCAACTTTATGACCTTTTTCTTGTAAAATTAAAGCATAATCCATTCTATAAACTATTCTATGTTTTTTATTCATAATCTCATCTTCCTTCCGCCATTAAGCCCAAAATTCTCATAAGGTTAATTTCAAATCAGCTGAGCGAAGCGAAGCTAAGATTTGAAATTAACCGTTCATACTATTTTTTAATAGCCTCTATTTTTCAAAAAATCTATTACTATTATTAAGGGTAACACTTCATTAACATTTTTAATTAAACTTGGTACACTTTATTAACAATCATTTAAGCAAAGTTGGTACACTTTTTTAACATTTATTTAAAATTTTTTGGTACACTTTATTAACATTTTTCTTAAATAATTTTTGTTTTAACTTCTTCTTCATTAAAATTTAAAGTATTATTAACACTGTCTAAATAATATTTAGTTTTATTGCCTTCCATTTGAGCATGGTATTCAATTAAATCTAATTTTTTTAAAACAAAAAGTATATCTAATATAGTTTGATTACTAGCTCCTTTATTTTTAGTGCTTAAACCTAAAATAGCCTTAACATAACTTAAAGAAAAAGGTCCAGATTTTTCTTCATTCTTATACCATATCTTAATCAAAATTGCTAATACAGATAAACTTCTTTCTTTTAATGTATTAACTAAAACCCTAACAGTATTAATAGGCAATAGAGTAGCAATATTACTATCTAATACAACTAATTCATACATCTTTACTTCTTCATTATAAATAATAAGACCGCTATCTAATAAATTATGAAAATTTTTTGATGCAGTTTGTCTTGTTATTCCTAATCCTTCTGCAAGATTAACAAATTTACAATCTTCCTTTTTTACAAATCTAGCTTCCATATCTGGAAAAGTTACAGAAATAGATTGCAAATAACCATACATTCTGTCTGAATAGGTTCTACTAGATAAATAATGCTTATCACTAGGCATTTGTCTTGAATTTTTTTCTATTTTCATATAAATAATCTCCTTTCACCTTTATATAAAAATAGTCCAAATACTGTTTTTAACTTTTGTCCTATGTTTATTAACGCTTTTATTATCTTTAAATATTTTATTAAAAATGTTAGCAAAAAATGTTAATAAAGTGCACCACTTAACAGTTTATCCAAAAATGTTAATAAAAAATGTTAATAAACTGCACCATTCTTATTAAAAATGCGGGAAGGCTGCCTTTATGTTGCTATTAACCAAGAGCATCCGCATTATTATACGATTCTTAGCATTTTTATTAAAACTCGTACGATTTTGCTTAATTTCTTATCAAGAGTCAAAAATCATCCAAATTTTCACTATTCTAATAAAGTGTTTTCTACACTACCTAGTTTATATATTGCGTCAGGACCCCTCCCTATCTTCACTAGTAGGACTCCCCGCCTTTTCAGACTCTCTTGAAGTCTCTTGAAGTGCTTCCTCACATAATTCTCGCTCACATTCAGCTTCATCGCCACTTCCGCACTCGTCATAATCTACCTCCACTATAGTTGGCTTTTGTTTTAATCTATCATCAACAGGCATCATGTATCCACGCACTACCTGGTTAAAAAATATACATTGTCCATTTCTAATTGGCACTAAAGGTTTACTACAATCTGTATTAATATTCCATGGACAACTCATCATATCACATTTAACTATCATAATATTTATCCTTTCCTTATTTATATAAATATTATATCAAAATTTTAGAGAATTATCAAGTATAAATACATCATCGCCGCCTTTAAAAACTACTTCATTTATTTTTTATAAAATTTATTATATAATATTTATATAAGATATGAAAAGGAGTGAATAAATATGACAACTATTATACAAACTGGAACTAAATATGATTTATATGATTCAAGTATACAGACACATCAGTCTTTACCTGCGGGAATCTATAAGGTAACTTTTAACCCTCAGTCAGGACATCAATTATTATATGTTGCGGATAAAAATGATATTAAAGAAAAAATTTATGGCGTTCATACAAAGAAAGTTGAAAAAGTATTAAATACATTTCGTAACTTCAATAGAAGCGAAGGAGTGTTATTAAGCGGCGATAAAGGTATTGGTAAATCTTTATTCACTAAATTATTAACAAATGCGGTAATTGATATGGGATTACCAGTTATTTATGTTAATGAAGCTAGTCCAAATTTAGGGGATTATATTGATAGTATTCCTACTGAATGTATGATTTTATTTGATGAATTTGATAAAACTTTTAGTTCTCCTTATGAACAAAATGATTTATTATCACTTTTTGACGGAACTTCTCGTAATAAAAAGTTATTTGTAATTACTTGTAATAATTTAGATAGCCTTAGTTCATTTTTGGTAAATAGACCAGGAAGATTTCATTATCATATCTGCTTTAAATATCCTACATCAGAGGATATTGTAAAATATTTAAAAGATAAGTTAGATGAAAAATATTGGGGCGAGATACCAAAAGTAGTAAAGCGAGCAACCGCAATTAAAACAAACTATGATACTTTAAGAGCAATAGCTTATGAACTTCAGCAAGGTTGGTCTTTTGAAGAAGCAATAGAAGATTTAAACATTGATAAAGGTAATAAAACAATTTATTTTAATATATGCTATACGCAAAAAAATAAAGAACGTCATAGTCTTAAAGTACCATTTGTTCCTTCTAAAGTAGAAGCGGAAAAGGTAAAATTATCACTTACAGATAAATTGGGGTGTATTATTGGTGAAGCAATATTTTCTACTGATGATTTTTATTTTGATATAAATGATAATGATTTTAAACTTAATGTAGAAAAAGCAACTTATCAGTTTAACACAGTTAGACGTGGTATATATAAGCCACAGGATGGAGAAGAAATTGTAACTGACAAAGATAAAGAAAATGCAGTTATCACTGAAATCGTTATTACCAATATATCAGAAGATTTTTGATAATCATAAAAAAATATTATATAATATATATAGAAAGTAAAAAAGAAAAGCAGTTTTACCAAAAAGGTAAAACTGCTAATAAAAATTAAAGAGAGGTGTTTTATATGATTATGAATAAGAAATTATATGAAGAAGTTTTCAAGACAGTAATTGATGCTTTTGAATTTGAGCAAATTCTTATGGATAATACAACAATAGACAGAAGAATAACAGACTGGTATAATCATACAGATTACACTGATGTAGAAACTTTGGCGGCGTTAGTTATGGGAAGCGAATATAGAGCATCTATAACTTGTGATGAAGTGGAAGAGATGAAAGAGTTTTTCTTCCCATCTCACCCTCATTTTGAGTTATCTATTGCTGAAATAGAAATGGCTTTACACGATTATGATTTTTTATTTGAGTAGGAGGAATAAGTTATGTTTGAATATATAAAATTAACAATGTTACCTTTATCATCTAGCACGGCTTATACTTTAATCAATAGATTAAGTAATAAAGGTAAGGCGGCGGTTGCCTGTCTTTATGTAGCATGTAGTTTGGCTATAGTGTTTTTAGGGGGTGTATAAAATGCACCCTTTTAAGAAGATTTTAATTTACTTACTTTTAACAATAATAACAATTTTAGTTACTATATTAGGTGGTCTTATGTTTGCCGCTTTATTTAGTATACCATTTTTTATAGGTGTTTTAATTTTCATAGCTGTAATATTAATTTGTGAATTTATTATAGTAAAAATAGAAATAAGTATTTATGAGAAAAAAGATGAAGAATAACTCTTCATCTTTTATTTTATATAAAAATTATTATATAATATATTTATAAAGATATAAAAAGAGTAAGTATTAAAAAAGGAGTTGATACAATATGACTAAAGCAGAATGGTTAGAAAAACATGGATTTAATACAGACGGAGTAACTTATTGTATATATGGAGAAGATACATATGCTATTAAAGACTGGTTAAAAGAACAAGGAGCTAAATATAATCCAATATTAAAGTGGCATATTCCAAATAAAATTGAATTATCTGAAGATTTTACATTAATTCCAATTACTTTTGATGAAATTTATGGTTGGGATGAAGAATGTGAAGAGGCTTGCTTCTTTGAAAAATCAAAACAGATTATTGATAAGAAATTTGCGGAAGCCGCAGGTCCATCTTTATCTGAGTATGTAGGAGAAATAGGTGAGCGTCTCCGCAATTTAACAGTAGTATATCATTCAACTCGTGGTTTTAATGGTAATTATGGTTATACCTATATCCATACTTTTTATCATGGCGAAGATTGCTTGGTATGGTTTACTCAGAAAGAATTATTTTTAGATAAAGGCTCTGTTGTTGATTTAACTGGAACGGTAAAAAAATTTGAAGAATTTAGAGGAGTAAAGACAACTCAACTTTCAAGATGTATTATAAAGGAGATTTAATTATGAAACATAAAATGTCTGAAACATCAACAGAAAAATTAATGCAGCCGGAAGAATTAAAAGCTTTAACTAAAGAATCTTATGAAGAAGGGTATAAAGAATTAGTTCGATTATTAAATCTTGAATTTAAAAAGGCGGCGACCTCAGGAAAATTTATGATAACTATTACAATACCTCCTCTTTTTAAAAAAGATATAATACCACAGCTAGAAGAAATGGGATATAAAGTAGAAGAGAGTCCTTGTTTTAGTCTGTTTGAAATTTCTTGGAAATAAGATAAAAAGGAGAAGTAAGAATGAGCATTATATCTACATTAGAACAAGAAGAACCAATTTTAGTTACAGCAAAAGAATTAAGAAGAATAGTTGCTATTGAAAATGATAGAGATTATTATGAATTTTTAAAAGATGCTAATAATATTTTAATAGAGACTGCTAAATATGGACGTTTAGCAGATGAATTTAGCATGCCACCTAAATTTATTGATAGGTTTGCAAAAGAGCTAAGAAATAATGGTTTTAAAGTTACTATAATGGGTCCAGAGCAGATACGTATTGATTGGAGGAGTGAAGATAATGATTAAAAGATTTTGTGATAGATGCGAAACTGAGCTTTCAAAAGGCGATTATGTTCACCTTAGTATGAATGGGTACGGTCTAAATAAACATAATAATAAATATAATAGTAAAGACGCACAACTTTGTCATAAATGTGCAGAACTTATATTAAAAATTTTAGAAAGATAGTATTTTATTGAATTTTAATAAAAAATATTATATAATATATTTATAAAAGATATAAAGAAAAGAGGTATTAGATAATGAAGAATATTTTTAAAAATTTTGATTTTGGAGCAATTAAAGACGGACATTTAAGTCATTTAGGTATCGCTATTAAAAATAAAGTAGGCGAAATGGTATCATATGATGCTAATGAAGATGAAATTGTAAATGTAGATTTAATTGATATAGATGCTAAAGGTATGATTTTTAAAATGCCTTGTGCTATTAAAGATATTAAAAAGGGTGATATTATTATGCATAATGGTGTGCCAGTATTCGTAACATCAATAGAAGATGGTATTCAGGTTACTGATGTTGCGGCAGGTGAAAAGAAAACAATCCTTCCTACAAAATCTATGTTTGGATTTGATTTTGTAACAAAAGTAGTATCAATGATTGACTTTACAGGAAATACTGCATCTGAAAATAATCCATTTGGTAATCTTATGCCTCTTATGTTAATGTGCGGCGATGGCGGTTTAAAGGAGAACCTTATTCCGATGATGTTTTTAATGAACCAGACTAATGGAGAAAATCAGGGAGCTTCCGCATTTGATATGAGTAATCCTTTACTTTTGATGGCTTTAATGCAGGATAAAGGAGGAAGCGAAAGCAATGATTTTTTTACAATGATGATTCTTGGTCAGATGATGAAGTCGAAATAGAAGAATTTAAAAAATCAGATAATTTTGACCCACATATACTAGACCCTTCTGCAGCTCAAAAGGAGGGTTATATTATTGAGAAAGGACATTCAATAAAATCACGCACTCAAAATCTTATAAATTATTATGATGAAAATGGTTATTTTCCTGACAACATAATCATTACTGACAGAGTAAGACTTAGTAAAGAACCTAAATATCATCAAATGAAAATGAATATAGACTATATTATTTTTGACCCTCGAGATAAACAGTTTGATTGTATAATTAAGTCTATTGTTCCATCTGAAGATACTAAATCATATTATGCTTATGTAGAAATTCGTATACGTACTGCTACTGCAATAGAACGTTTGAACGGATATATTAGTCTTAACTCAGATGCTATTTTTTAATATTTCAATTTTATAATTAAAGAAGTAGAATATTTTCTACTTCTTTAATTTTTTATAAAAATTTGTTATAATATTATTATAAAATAAAAAAGAAAGGCGTTTTTATTTATGACTAATAATGATTTCTTAAAGATTTTTCAAGATTGTGATTTTACAGATATAGGACTTGATGAACAAGGTGGAATGTGTTATATAAATGAAAAAATATTTGAAAAACTGAACATTCCTAAAGGAATAGATTATGAACATTATTGTGGAGCTAGTAAATTAGTATTTATATTCTGGGATTCAAAAGAGAAGAACACAACGGTCATTAAAATCCCATTTCAAGGAGAATATCATTATATTTATGACACTGAATCAGAGGATTATGACAAACTAATATTTGAACGTTTTAGTGGAAGCGATACTGATAATGGATGGGATTATTGTGAAAAAGAAGTTGAAAATTATAAAATTGCCGAAAAAGAAGGTTTATCTTTTCTTTTTGCTAAAACTGAATTTATTGGAACAGTAAATAAATATCCTATTTATAAACAAGAATATGTAGAATATACAAATGCAGATGATGAAACTTATGACTCTAAAGAGATTAATAAAAAAACTGGCACTATTTGTGAAAAAAAGAATTTTTTCAATATAGCAGAAAACTGGTTAAGAGGCGTTTGCCTTTATTATGGTGGTGATATATTAGAAAAATTAATTGATTTTATTACAGATAATTGTATTTATGATTTACATGAAGCAAATATAGGATATAATAACGGAGCACCTATTATTTTTGATTATAGCGACTTCAACTCTTAAAGAAAGGGGAGATAATTATGGCAAAAGATAGAGAAATTACTTGTATACACTACAAATATGAAGGATGTTGTGACTTAGGTCACGAAGGAACTTTTCGTAAAGCCTGTCAAAAATGTAAACAATACAAGGCGTTAAAAGGCGGGAAGCCAGCACGCCGCAACTTAAAAAGAGAAAAGAAAGAAAAATTTGAAAAAGATAGGAGGAATTGGGTATAATGATTACATCTTTTGAAGGAAAATATAGTTTTTTATCAAATTTTTATGCGTGTCAGACAGAGTATCATAATGTAAAATATCCTACTTCTGAACATGCATATCAGGCTGCAAAAACAAGTAACCCAATACAGAGGGAAGCAATTAAAAATGCAGACACTCCAGATGACGCAAAACGAATGGGAAGAAGAGTAGAGATAAAAAGTAATTGGGATGAAATAAAAGATGAAGTAATGTATGAAATTGTTTCAAATAAGTTTAAAAACAAAAGGATGCAGGCTAAATTATTAGCAACAGAGAATGAACAGTTAGTAGAAGGTAACTATTGGCATGATAATCATTTTGGTTCTTGTTATTGTAAAAAATGTTTACAATTGCCAAAAGAAAATGTTTTAGGTAAAATTTTAATGAGAGTTAGAGATGAACTTAGAGCAGAGGAACAGACAAATACTTAGACCAAGTATTTGTCTGTTAATAAATCTTCTAAAGTGATATTATCTCTTTTGTAATATGGAATGCGAACTAAAGGTATATTATTATCTTTGGCATATTTATTTTTAATGTTGTCTCTTTTTTGAATTGTATCATCTTTAAAATAATTATTATTAATTGTGTGTTGAATGCCATCAAATTCAATTAAACGAATAATATTATTATTATCATCAAGTAAAGCAAAATCAAATTTATAATAGCCTTCTTTATCTGATTTTAATAATTCATTTGTATACTGGCTTATATATGAAATATTATTAGTAGATAAAATTTGATTAATATGTAATTCACCAATAGATTTTAAGCAACCGCAAGAAGATTGACCTTTACTTGTTAATTTACCCTTTTCTATTGAAATAATATTGCCACAATCACATTGACACTTCCAAAAAGTTTGTTTAGATTTTGGATGATTTTTTTCAGCTTCTTTGTCTCTTTCCAGAACAAATAATTTTCCAAAACGCTGTCCTTGTAAATCAATTAGTGTTTTTTGACTAATTAATTTAGATTTTTGACATCCACAAGACTTCCGTAAACCTTTTTCAATAGCAGTTCTTTGTTCTGAAAATTCTTTTCCACATATACATTTACATTTCCAATATACATGCTTATTATCACTTCGTTCTATATCTTTTCCTAGTACTTTAAAATATGTAAATTCCATTCCTGTTAAATCTTTTTTTGACATTTATTTTTCTCCTTTTAATTATATAAAAATTATTGATAATAAATTATAAAAGAATGCCCATTAATTATCAGTTTTTGTTTTTTTATAAAAAATATTATATAATATTTATATAAGATAAAGAAAGGGAGTGTTGTTTATGATATATAAATACAAAAAGAAACTCCAAAGAAAAATGAATCGAGATATTAAAAAAGTAAACCAGATTATCAAAGAAGATGATTTATGGAAAGGCAGATTTGAAATCCGCCAAATAAAAGATAGTTATTGTTCTTTTAAAGATGGGAGCGGCGGTATCTTAACAGTAAAAATTAGAATGATAGATAAAAAGTCTAAAAAGTGGGCGGATTGTACTCTTACTTACTCACATCATTTTAATCTTAGTCATCTTTTAGATGCTTTAAATTATTTTATTGTAGAATATATTGATGTTTGGACTAATGAAACAAGAGATTCAATCTATAGCAGAGAAGATTTTTGTAATGTAGAAGGAGATTATCATTTAGATAAACCAACTGATTGGGAACATTTTATTAAATTAAGATATTAAAATAAGGAGATAAAAATATGTTTGGAATGGGAATGGGATTTGATTTATATGCAATGGATAAAGAAGGAGTTTTTGATTCAGAAAGAGAAAAGGCTATCAAAGGTGCAATAGCTGAATTTAGAAGAAAGAAAAATGCGGGAACGCTCTCTAATGCAGATATAAACCCAGTTTTAAGTAAGTTTGGGCTGTCATTAGAAGAATTATCAGATGCCGAGGCTGACTTAATACAGGAAGAAGTAATGGGAAGATTTTAAGGCATTAAAAAGTCAGCTTGAATTTTATAAAAATTTTTAGTATAATATATATATAAGATAAAGAAAGAAATATAGTTAAAGAAAAGGAGAAATGTATTATGGCAAACACAGAAAAGAAAGTAACAAGAAAAGAAATGTTAGAAGCAATTAAGGAAGTAGTTTTAGCAGCTGCCGCTTATGATGAGCAGGAAGCACAGGTTGAGTTCATTGATAAGGAAATCGCCGCAACTATTAAGAAAGCTGAAAAGGCTAAAGAAAGAGCTGAAAAGGCAAAGGCTATTGGAGATGACTTAAGAAATGCTATTGAAGCTGTATTAACTTCTGAAAGACAGACTGCTGATAAGATTACAGAAATCATTCAGGAGCAGGACGCTTTTGAAGATGTAACAAAGGCAAAGGTAGTTGCTAGATTATCTCAGTTAGTAAGAGCTGAAAAGGCAACAAAGGAAGAAATAAAAGTTGGTTCAAGAAGATTAATGGGTTACGCCATTGCTGAAGTTGAAACTGATGAAGTAGCTGAATAGTTTGACAAATAAAAATATGCTGGTAAAAGGTAGTATAGAATTTATACTACCTTTTACTCATAGGAGAAAATAATGAAATATAGTGTTAGATATGATAGAAGTTTAGATTTAAAGTCTTTTGATGAAATTATTATAGAGTTAAAAGATGAAAAGTATGAAGATTTATTAGGATTTTTTAATAGATATTCAGATAAAAGAATTATTATTAAGATTAATGAATGTTCTGACTTCTTGGAAAAAAATAAAATTGAATTATTTAAACAATTAGAAGAAGAAAATCCAGAATTTAATTATACATTTTTATTAAAGAAGTATGATGTAGATAAAACAGAAGTAATACAACTATTATTTGATAATGATTTTTCTTATTATGTAGAAGACTTTATTAGTGATGAAGAAGAGATGTGGAACGCAATAAGGACTGGATATTCTGATGTAATTATTACAGATGGTTTATGCTTTTATTTAGAAGACATTGCCCCAATTTTACATTCATATGACATAAATATCAGAGTGTTTCCAAATATATGCCAAAGAAAATTTTTACATGGCAATGATATAAAATCATTTTTTATAAGAGCAGAAGATGTTAAAATTTATGAACCTTATGTTGATATTTTTGAGTTTTGGGGAGAAGATAATCAACAAGAGGCATATAAGAATATTTATTCTAAATCTAAGCAATGGGTTGGACCACTTAACCAATATATTATAGGTTTTAAAGGAGAAGTAGAAGGTCATCATATATTACCTACTTTTGGAGAAAGAAGATTAGGATGCGGCAGGTCTTGTTTAAGGGGCGGGAGATGTAGATTATGTGATGCATATATCCAGCTTTCCTCAACTTTAAAAGAAAATGATTTAGTTCTTGTAAATGAAGAGATGGATGCTATTAACTCTAAATCTGAATTTATAAATATTGATTGATATTTTTAAAAAAATATTATATAATATTTATAGAAAATAAAAAAAGGAGAAAATTATAATGGCAGCTAGAGGAAGTGAAGCAAAAGAATTTATCACTAAAAAGTTATTAGAAACTTTTGATGGTTCTTTCTTATATAATAATGGAAAAGAAATTAGAATACCTGTAACTGAAAATGGTGAAAACCTACAAATAAAAATAGCATTAACATGTGCAAAAACTAATGTAGAACAGGGTGAAGATACAGCTCTGCCGGGAGCAACAAAAGTAGGAGCAGTTGAGAGTAATCAGAACATATTACAGTCAGCAACTACTTCAACAGTAGCAGAACCAACCGAAGAAGAAAAGCGTAATGTTAGTGAATTAATTGCAAAATTAGGATTGGCTAAATAGGAGGTAACTAAAATGAGCAGTATCTATAAAATGGAAGAATGGAAATCATCAACGGGGAAATGGCATTGTATAGATACTTCAAATTTTTCTGCTGGCTCAGCTAATTGGTGGATTCCATGTAGAATATTAGACATATCACCCGCAGACTTTGTAGAATATTTATTATCTTTTAATGCAAATGTAACTTGGATTGAAAAATCTGGATTATTACTTTGGGATTTTGATAAACAAAGTGATATGAGAAAATTTAAAAATACTATTAATAGTATAGCAAGAAAAAAGAATTTTTTAATATAAGGACATTTTATATAAAAGTTGCTTGTTAAAATTTTATATAAATTTAAGACACATACAGCAAATAATAATAGGCAGAATAGCTCAGATGGTAGAGCACCTATATCGCACTATAGGAAGTCACAGGTTCAAGTCCTGTTTTCGCCACATTATTTGTGTCTTGTTTACATAGAAAGAGGTGATATTATGAGTCGCTCATATAAGAAACATCCTATTATAAAAGATGGCGGGAGAAGCTCTAAAAAAAGTAAGAGATTTGCTAATAAAAAAGTAAGAAGAAATGTAGATAAATTACCACCAAAAGGAAAAGCCTATAAAAAAATTTATGATTCTTGGGACATAAATGATTATGTTAGTTATTGGACTGAAAAAGACGCAATAGAATGCTGGTATGAAGAAGAAATATTAGCTGAAATGTGGGGAGTTCCAATTGAAGAAATAGGTAATCATAAACTTTATGGTACTCTTGAAAATTATTTGAATAAAGATTATAAAAAATATAATATAAGAAAATAAATGGACCTGTAGCTCAGTTGGTTAGAGCAGGGAGCTCATAACTCCAAGACCCTAGGTTCAAGTCCTAGTAGGTCCATTCAGGATAGTTTTTACTTATTTTTGAACCTCATTGTGTTTGGATAAATAAAAATAAGTTTATTAATTAAACTCTTATAGCCGAATGGCATAGGCGGCAGTTTCAAAAACTGTTTTTTGTAGGTTCGAATCCTACTAAGAGTATTCGCCAATAGGCGAAAAACAACTGAATATTTTAAAAGTCTTATAAACTTTATCCCATTTATAAAGACAGTAAAGAAGATTATCAATATCTTAAGTAGCAAATAAGATTATAGTCTTTGCAAATCTTCAATATCTTATTGAAGTAAGAGCGAGCAATATCATATTGGCACATGATAAAGAGAATTTCCGAACTGGCAACTTGGGAATCTTGATTGCATAAGAGAATAATTTTGGCATAATTATTTTCTGTCGTTCTTTTGAATAGGCGGAGGTCTCGTTTAAAGATACATTAACCGAGTATTCGCATTAAGAAAAGGAGAAAGAAAAGAAATGAAAAAATTAATGCTTAATATATCAGCAATTATTATTACTATAATTCTTACTATTGTAATGTATACATTTTTAAAAGAAGATAAGGTAACAGTAGATGCAGCAGATATAGCAACAATGACAACAAGTAAAATTGAATATGAGACCACAACAGAAAAACCTACTGTTAAGGTCAAAAAAATGAAAGTAAAGTGTAAAAAGACAATGACAGTTGGAGATAAGCAAAAGGTGAAAGTAAATAAAATTAAACCTACAAATGCAACTTGTAAAAAAATTAGAATTATAAACAAGAGCAAAAAAATCTTAACTGTAAAAGGCAAAACAATTACCGCAAAAAGAGCAGGAAAAGGAAAAATAATTGTTATGTCTAAAGATGGCGGATTTAGAAAAGTAATTAAAATTAAAATATATAAACCAATTCCTTCCTTTCAGGGTGTAGAATTGCAATATAATGGCAGATACCATATTACTTCAAATCCTTTAACACCATCAATGGGAGTTAAAAATTATAATGGTCAAAGAGAAACATATTATTCTCAACGCATTTTGCCGGGTGGCGGTTTGAAAATCCCAGGTCGTCATGTAGCAAATGATGGAACTATACGAGATAAAGAAGGTTACATCGTTGTATCTTGTAATTATAGTTTCAAGAGTAAGTATTCTAAATTTATGACTTCTCTTGGACCAGCGAAAGTATATGATACTGGCTGTGCATATGGTACAGTCGACATATATTGCAACTGGTAAGGTAGATATTATTTTGGGATAGAATAATAATAAAATATGCGGGAATGGGTATTTCCGCATTTACCGGTAGAACCTAAATCCTAGCCGGGCTAGAGCAGGTCTCCAAAACCTGTGGTGTAAGTGGTTCGACTCCATCTACCGGTGTTTTTAAAATTTAATAATGAAAAGGGGAAAATAATATGTTAATTGTTTTTTGTGTTATCCTTATTATATTAATAGCAATAGGATTGACTATTAATGAATTTGTTGATACGCCAGTTGGTAGTTTTTTAAGTTTTGTATTTAGTGTATTTCTTGTAATATGCATAATAATAGGAATATGCATGATGGACGATATAGCAGAAGGAAAAGTCATTGATGAAAAAATAGCTGTTTATGAACAAGAAAATGAAAAAATTGAAACTGCTATTGATGTTTTAATAAAAGAATATATGACTCAAGAAGAAAAAATAATGATTAAAACTGCTAATAAAGAAAGTCTTATTACTTTAGTTCAATTATACCCAGACTTAAAATCTAATGATTTAGTTAAAAAACAAATGGATATTTATGTAAATAATAATAAGAAAATTAAAAAATTAAAGACCAAGAAACTAAATATTTCAAAAACTAAATGGTGGTTATATTTGGGAAAATAAATAAAAAGAAGAGTTTATGCTCTTCTTTTTTATTTTTTATAAAAAATATAATATAATATTTATATAAGATAAAAGAAAGGTATTAAGATAATGAAAAAATTATTTATCTATTTAGATGATGAAAGAAATATTCCAGATAATTATAAAAGATATTTCAAGAATTGGGGAATTAATTTTATAATTTTGAGAACTTATCAATCAGTAATAGATTATTTAACAAAATATAGACCAATTGATGCTAAGATTTATTTAAGTTTTGACCATGATTTAGGCTTAAATAAAACTGGATATGATGTAGCTAAATTTATTGTAGAAAATCAAATTTCTATTAATGGCTTTGCAGTTCATTCTATGAATCCTGTGGGAGCTAAAAATATTATTGAGTTACTTACTCATTATGGTTATCATCAAATGAAAACTTTAAATGAAATTACACAAGATTAATTGATAATCTTAAAATTTTTTGATATAATATTTATAATAAGATAAAAGAAAGAGAGTTGATAAGAAATGAAATATTATGCATTTAAAGGTAGCACTCCATATTGTGGAACTGATTTTGAAGAATATGTTGCTTTTGGTGATGAAGTAACTGAAAAAGAATTAGCAGATTATGCGGAAGAACTTGCTATTGGTCAAGCTGATAGTTTTGAATATCTTGTCACAGGATGGGATAATGAAAATGAATATGATGAAGAAGATTTAGAATATTTTCGTAATGATACTATTGAAAACACTTATTGGGAAGAAATTTCTAAAGAAGAATATGAGGTATTAAAATGAAATTAGTTGATTTATTAAAGTATATAGGCTCTGATATAGATATTAAAGTATTAACTTATGATTATGCATCAGAAGAAGAGACTGAACTATATAAAGGTGATATATTTGATGTACCTTGGCATATTGCAGAATTAGCATTGGATAATCATGAAAGCGAAGGTGCGATATATACAGATGCAGGCACAGGAGAGTTACTTATTTATGTAAATGAATAACATTTGATTTTTATAAAAATTTATTATATAATATATGTATAATAAATAAGAAAAAGAAATTTAAAAAACTTTGGGTAAAAGTTATAAATTGATTTTTTAAAAAAATTATGATATAATACTTATATAGAAAACAAACAAATAAAATATTTTATCAATTACTAACAAATTCTACTATAGCTCTTGAAATTTGAGAGATGTGCTGGACGCAAACCAGACCCTTAAAAGAAAGAAGGGATACAACAGTAGCAGGGGTACAAAAAATTTAGGCTATAAAAATAATCCTGCAAGCCTTAGAAGTCATCAAAGATAAATCTTTTATTTGAAAATATAAAAAATTTTTGATATAATATTTATATAAGATAAAGGTAAAAAGAAAACAAATAAGAAGTAGAAGTCCAGTTTTCCTTGATGGAGTCCTCTACCACCTTTAGATAGGAACCAGAACCTATGGTGATGCCTATTAAAATATAGAATAAGGGTAGGGCTTAGGTCCTAGGGGCGTCTGACTACCTGATGAAACTCAGACCGCAGAAGAAAAACTGTAGGGACAAATTGATGGGATACTGCGAAAATAATAAATCTGTTCTAACCCATTCAAAAAAGTAACAAAATTGACCTCGGCATTGGTTGAAGATAGAAATGCCGTATAATCCGGTGTAGTCGAGTGGTACAACGCCTGACTGTTAATCAGGATTTCGCAGGTTCGAACCCTGCCGCCGGAGTTAAGCCAAGACTTGCCGAAGTGGTACCAAGTAGGACGAGTCAAAAGAGTATATGAGAAGGTTTTGAGATATAGGTTCGAATCCTATCTGGACGGCGGCAGCTGTCTAGTAGTTTAAGAAGGAAAAACACTTAACTGATTAAATATACTGCAAAGTGGGTGGCAACTTTGCAAAGCGTACGCCTAGCCCGACGGGGCAACATATTTACGCCGTAGTATAAAGTGAACAGACCTAGATAGAGGAAAGGTGTGAGATGCGATTTCTCACCGGCGTAATCTTGGAGGGGTGCCACAATTGGTACTGGGCTGGTCTTGAAAACCAGTGATGGGCGAAAGTCCACTGAGGGTTCAAGTCCCTCCCCCTCCGCTAAAAAATAGTTGTTCTTGGTAGAGTTACCAAAGCAGTTTTAAAAACATAAGACTTTGGTAACGAGGATTCGATTTCCTTAGCAACTTTTCAAATTAAAAAAATAATTTGATAATTTTAAAATTTTATTATATAATATATATGTAATAAAAAAGATAGATTGTAAAATTCAATTTATCAAAAATATAAAACCTCTCTTAAAAAGGTTTCCGTGTTCCTTATTAAAAATGCGGGTAACGTCCCTTCGTCTAACAGGAATAGGACATCGCTCTTTCTTAGACAAATAGTTGTTGAAAAAGAAAAAATGCAAGAGAATACAATAAAAGGAACTCTGACTGAGTTGCAATGTCAAAAAGATTTTATTCAAAGAAATATTTTGGTCTCACAACCTATTGTGCAAGACTCAAGATATGATTTTATCATCGACTTAGAAGGCAAGCTATATAAAATTCAATGTAAATCAAGTTCTTTATCAGCAGATGAGAAATTTATTTCATTAAAAACTCAATCTACTAATATTCGAACTATGAAAAGTACATATTATACGAAAGATGAAATTGATTTTTTTTACACTTGTCATCAAGGAGTAAGTTATTTAATCCCTGTAGAAAATGCTGGAAAAGGAGAAACAAGATTAAGATTTTCTTCTAATCAGCCTAATAATCCAAACATTAGATGGGCAAAAAATTATGAAATTGATTTAATGCTACAAAAAATAAAGGAGGAAGTAAACAACTAAGGAGTCATAGAAACGGCGGCAATACGGGTTCGAGTCCCGTAGGGATGATTAGCGGAGTAGACTGGAGAGGCTCCAGCCCAGCCTCATAAGCTGTGAACACGGGTTCGAATCCCGTCCCCGCCATTTTAAAATAAAACTTTATTCTTATAATTAAGAGTTTAGATTATAAGAAGTTTTGATTTTAAATACAAGTTTTTAATCTTTTGTACTTTAAAAACAAAAGATATATTTTTTCTATGAGTAGGTCATGTGGTGTAAGCATATCAGCATAACTCTTAAATATATAAAAATAATTTGATAATTTTAAAAAATTATTATATAATATATATAGAAAGTTAAGGAAAGGAAAAATAAAAATATGAACAAAGAACAGAAAATTGCATTAATGAAAAACAGAATTGCAACAATGGAACAGAATGGGAAAAATGTAAAAGCTCCGGGGGTTCTTAGAGCATTAAAGAGAGAATTAAGAAATATAGAAAAATAAATAAAAAGGGAGCGTGGTGAAATTGGCAAACACGCAGGATTTAAGCTCCTGTGACTTAGAGTCTTGAGGGTTCGATTCCCTCCGCTCCTATTATAGTGAGGAGCAGTTTGTCGTTGGAGAACTCACTGTAATAAAATAGTAACGTCCGAAGAGCTCAAACCGCGTCCATCCTAGCTCGGTATATAAATGCATTGGGAGAGCAAGGAAACTGTCTTTAGGAAAACCAAAATAGTTGTGCAACAAGAGTAATATGATATAGACACTCTTAAAATTATCAAGTTCTTGGTTAAGCCGTGGGGTTTCTCTTATCAAAAGAAACTAGGCTATTAGAAAAATAAGGAGTATTTAAAATGTATATTTGTCCAACTTGTAATAAAAAATTTAAAACAGAAGATAAATTGACAAAACATTTTTTAAGTTGTTGGAAAGAGCAACATCCTTATTATCAATCTAAACCTGCTCCAAGGAGCGAAAATATTGAGACAAGAGAAGTAAGTAATGATATAATGAATTTTTTCAATTCTTTTAAGGGGTAAAAAATGGCGGAAGTTTTAGTAAAAACACACTTAATAATAATAGATATGCATGAAGAATATCATATGAATTGGTGTGGTAAAATTATTGATACAAAACCAAAAATTAAAAATAATAAACCTATTTTTACTATTGTTAGTAGTAAAGGAAGAATGGAAATTAATACAGCAGACATAAAGAAAGTTGAAGATTGTGCAAAAAGATTAACAGAACCAAAAGGTAGACAATCAGTTACTACTGATACAGCAAGAATCTTTATTGTTGAAGAAAATGATAAAGAAACTTTAATGGGTGTTTTAACTCATAATCATGTTAAGACTTTTGCTCCAATGTTTGATAAATTTGATTATATATAAAAGGGCGAGTAGCGTGATAAAGTAGACACACCGGTCTGTAAAACCGGAGGCGTTAGTCCCGAGTGGGTGCGATTCCCTCTTCGCCCATTAGTGTTCCCTACAGCACTTTAAAGAATGTAAGGGTGACGTCTTAACCAAAAGCGTTAAGTGAACTGTTAGTCAAGAGGACTATCCCTTCCGACTTAGGTGATATCGGTATCTGGGTAAGGAGAGAATAGCTGAGAGCCTTGAAAAGCGACCTTACTGCGTGACTCAGCAAACTATGTTTATATAAATAAGGTAATAGTATAAGCATATATTGCCCGAATGGCGGAAATGGTAGACGTAACTGCCTTAGAAGCAGTCGCATAAGCATAAGAGTTCGAATCTCTTTTCGGGCATGAGAGACGGTAGTCAGAAGGGAAATGATTATCGTTGTCAGAGTTTAAGTCCAACATCTGAACAATTAAGGGACAAAATCAGTGAGGCAGATGGCTATCCCTTTACAGCCATCTTATGGATAGATAGCTCAGTAGGAAGAGCGTTAGGTTGAAGCCCTAAGCGTCGGTGGTTCGAATCCATCTCTATCCACTTTTTGGAGTTTTGGCGTAATGGTATCGCAGTAGGTTGCTAACCTATCCTATGTAACAGTAGTACAGGTTCGATTCCTGTAAGCTCCGCTAATATAATAATTTGAAATTTATAAAAAATTATTATATAATATATTTATAAAATAAATAAATAATAAAAAAGATATAAACAACAAATGGTAAATGCAAAAAATTTTTTAAAATGTCTTGAATAAAGTGCGGGAGCTCGGTTGGTGGAGCAGTAGTCTGATACACTAAAGGTCAGGAGTTCGACTCTCCTCCGCACTACTTAAAGAGGATTACAGCAAAATTATTTTTTAATAAAGCGTAAAATTGAGGATTTTAAAAGGCTAATTAACTCCTCTTGTATATCTGGGTGTAGGTCAATTTGGTAGACCGCTGCACTTGGGATGCAGAAGTTGCAGGTCCGATTCCTGCCTCCCAGACTTGAACAAAAATCGTAAGAGATTTTTATTAGAGTTGGTATTTATACCAACACTAAATTTGTAATTCAGTTGGTGACTTAACATGTCGCAAGAAGTCAAACATCATAGAGAAAAGTTCATTTGCGAACAATAGTTGCCGACTGAAAAATTACAAAGTTATTATGTAACTATTAAATTTGAATAATAATTATAGAAAAATATATTTTTAATATTTGCTTTGAGTATTAAAAATATTAGGTAATAAGACATCAAAGAAAAGGTAAGGGGATTAAGCCTTTAAGTGTTAAAAGTCTTGGTGTAAATAGTACTTAATCCACAGCCGCATTTTTCTTATAATTTAAAAACTATAATATTTAAAAAGAGTAAGACTCCACCACTGATTTTTAAATATTATAATATAATGGTGTTGTTAGTGTAACGGTAAACACGCAAGATTGTGAATCTTGAGATAAGAGTTCAATTCTCTTACTTCACCCTAAAAATATAATATGTGCGTGTCGCCTAGTGGTAGGGCACTTGACTTTTTAGACAAGAGGAGTTTGGAATTGAGGTGATAATTATTTTAAGTACTCATTTTCAAGGTAAAATTACAGAAATGCAAGTCGCAACGGCATTTTTACAATTAGGCTATCAAGTAAGTCAACCATTAGTATCTGATAGTAGATATGATTTTATTGTAGATATAAATAACAAGTTATATCGAATACAAGTAAAAAAAAGTACTGAGAGAGAAAATGGAAAATATTTTGATTTTGCAACAAGTACAAGTCATACAAATACACAAGGAACTGTAAATCATAGTTATTCTAATCAAGAAATTGATTATTTTGCAACTATTTATAAGAATCAATGTTATATTATTGCAGTTGATGATTGTGGATGTAGACAACAAAGATTAAGAATTGAGCCGCCTAAAAATGGAAACCAGAGAGGTTCTAAAATGGCTCAAGATTATACATTAGAAAAATTTTTGAAGAAACTCTAAATGACTAAAAAATCAAGCGGGCTAGTCCCATCGGAGGTTCGAATCCTCTCACGCACACTTTTCAAACATTGCTTGTTGAACAAGTTCTGTGAAGAATAAAAAACTTGCTAAGTCGATGAATGAAGAAGATAATTTAAAGCACTTCTTTGAAAATGTTTGAAAAATTTTTAGCCCTATCGCCAAACGGTAAGGCAGTGGGTTTTGATCCCACGACTACAGGTTCGAGTCCTGTTAGGGCTGTTCACTCGAAAGCAATGACTTTCAGCAGAAGCGGTGCCTGCATCAATTCTGTACTTTCATATAGACGAATACAGCAAATATTTTTAGCTTCAGTTTTTTATGGTTTCTTGCTAAGGAAAAATTCGTCTAGTAATTTTGTCCGTATGGTCTAGTGGTTATGACGCATGCCTGTCACGCATGAGACCGGAGTTCAATTCTCCGTATGGGCGTTGAGACTTGGTGTAATTGGGAGCACTTAAATAAGGCAAATTGGCACGTATTGCAAACAGCAACGTTTTATTATTTAATTTTCATGGTGAAGAAAAAGGTGTTGGTTCGAACCCAACAGTCTCTAAAAACGTGCATTTTAAATTATAATGTTTCTTTGGTGTAAAGGACAGCACGCAACACTACGAATGTTGTAATAAAGGTTCGAATCCTTTAAGGAACATTTGCTTTTGAATTAGATAAGTTATTTTAATTATTATATCAGAATAAATCATTTTAAAAATATGAACTTTATTTAATTCAAAAGTTTTTTACTCCTATAGTTTAACAGAAGAGAACACCGTCCTTCTAAGGCGGCTATGTAGGTTTGAGTCCTACTAGGAGTATTGTTTGAAAATTATAAAAAATTATTATATAATATATACATAAGATAAAAAATATTTAGTGATTTATAATATTATAAATGAATAAATATTTTGACAATATTAAAAATTTTTGTTATAATATTTATATAATAAATCAAAAGAAAAATGTAAAAATAAAAAAGTTTTGACATTTAAAAAAATTTTTGATATAATTATAAAGGACATTGAAAATTAAATATTTTATTTTATTTATAATTTATTATCTTAGTGAAGAGCGGATGTTACCGTGCTAAGAGTTCTCGTAGAATGAGTATTGTTTATATGCGATAGTTTATAAAATGTGCTTTATTTATATTGTGAAGTATAAATACTAGAAATAAATTTTTTCAAGATTAAGAGAATGTGCTAGATAATATTGCAAGTAAAAGGTTAGGTTCTGGTCGATGGCACAATAGAGAGTTCAACTTGAACGCTTAATCCAGATGCCCATAGCGTAGAAAACTATGAGGAATTGTATAAGTATGGAAATTCTAATTAAGTCATATCGTTGTTGATTGTAAAGAAATTTACTATAAGACCAGTTTACTGAACAAGTAGCCTAAATCAACGATAATTGTAGAATAAAGAAAAATGGTTTTAAAAGGTGCTTTAAAATAGAAATATAAAAATTATTTAATTCTGAATAATAGGTGAAAGTTGCGGGTAATCAATCCCGTCAGATTTTAAGTTTTTTATTAAACAGCAGAAGAAGTTAAGGTTCGCTACCTGAAGAGTATGCGTGAGCTGCTCCTAATACTCAGACTTCTGTTATCTGTGACTGAATTCATTGCGGCGATATTGTCTGGTAAGGCGAAGGTCTAGTATATTGTAAATAAAATAAAATATTTAATTTTTAGGAAAGGAATTGATATTATGAGTGAAAAAAGAATTACAAAAGGATGGACACATTTTGGTTCAAACAATCTTGATATTCATAATGCGAAATCAAGAGCTGAAAGAGTTAAGGCAGACAAAATTGCAAATAACTTAATCCGCAATGTAAAAACATTAAGTGTCGAAGATTTAGTAAAAGAAAAGCGTGAAGCGGAAACCGCTATGATTGCCGCCAAGCAGAAAAGAGAAAAAGCCATTGCAGATGGCAAATTAAAAGATAAGAAAAAAAGAACTAAGTAATAAAGAGATAGGTCGTCGAGGATACCTAACTTAATGTCTTATAGTGATAAGACTAAACGGTAAAACGAATCCGCTTAGTATGCCATTAGCGAAAGGTATACAACCTTGGGGGATGGGACTGCATGGGGTGGTCACTTGCCTTGCAAGCAAGAAAACAGATGGGTTCGATTCCCATATCCTCCATTAAGGCAGTATTAGCCTATTGAAAGTCTAGCTAACTTTTAATAAAGAAATACAAAACTTAAACTTTATGGCTGAATGCTCTTGAACGGGGTAAGGCACTATGATTGGACGAGTCTGAAATGGCTTAGGGGCATGAAACTCGGTGGAGATATAAGGAATCATAGGTAAGAAGATGAACTAAAGCGTGAGAAGGATAGCACAGCGGACGCTCTGGGAAGACTTTCAGAACTTTATTTCTGGGAGAAGGACTTGGAGTTTTAGGTTGAAAGAAGTCGTGGCTGTGGCAATGATACTTTTAAATCCTATAATAGCAGACCAAGAAGAGTAATGTATCTGTAGTTCAAGTATCAGTGGTGGTTACAGAGCCCACCCTACTTTGGAAAAAGTGGTATATCCAAGTTGTAACGAGGAACAACTTTAGTTGACTTATGTAAATAGTTTAAGAAATAAAAAGAGTAAATTTTTACTCTTTATGCTTGAGTCGCATAGCGGTTGAGTGCAACGGTCTTGTAAGCCGTCGAAGAAATTCCACGTCAGTTCGAATCTGACCTCAAGCTTCACATTTTTAAAGACATATACAGCAAATTATTTTTTGTAGATTTAATAGTTTAATTGGTAAAACTTAAGAATTTTAATCTTACATAGCGGTTCGAATCCGTACAAATCATACATTATGTCTTGAATGAATGAATTAATTAATAAAAATTTAATAGGGTATATATTTAGACAAGAAACAGCAAAATTACAAATTATATATTACGAACAAGTAAGTAAATATGATGTACAGTAAATTTTTCTATAAATAGAAGATGACCTCGTTTGAGATAATGAGTTTTTGTGGTAAAAGTTTTTGCAATTATCGAGAGACATAAAAACAATCTACTTGTCTAGTTCCCATTATCAAACCCCTTTCCATAAAGGCTTGTGGTGTTCGGAAAATAGCCACAAGCTAAGATTATAAAACTCTTATAGAGTTTTTATATATAAAAAGAGAAAGAGCCAACAGCAAATAAGTATAAAAAATTTTATTTAATAATAACATTTTTAATGTACTTACCGAAAGTAAGTAAGGAATAACATTTTTGCTCTTTGAAAATTCTAAAAATGTTAGGGCGTACTTACGACAAAGGCTGTATAATTTATATATAGCCTTTTATTTTTGAGGTAGTAGCGAAATGGCTAACGTCCCGGTCTGCAACACCGTGTGCCTTAATTGGTGTGAGTTCGAATCTCACCTACCTCTTTATTTGAAAATTATAAAATTTTATTATATAATATATATAGAAAGTAAGAAATAAAAGGTTATGAAAATAACCGTTCTATGAAAAAAGGAGAATTGATAATGAATAGTTTTTTAAACGGCTTAAAAAATGAAACAAATTTTACAAGAACAGAAAATGGAGCGTTAGCTCATAAAACTACTTGTTCTTATGTTTATGATTTATTTGCGTTAGGCGGAGCTTATCGCCAAAGAACAGAAAATCATTGTATTTTATTATTTAAAAATGCATTAGAAGAAAATGAATCTTTAGCATTAAAATGTCTATTCTACCTTGCAGATTGCAGAGGCGGACAGGGAGAAAGAAGATTTTTCAGAGTTTGTTTTAATTGGTTAGCAAAAGAAAAGCCAGAAGTAGCAAAAAGAAATTTAGAATTAATTCCTACTTACCGCAGATGGGATGATGTTTTTTATTCAACAATTGGAACTCCTATTGAAGAAGATGCATTATATTTTATTAAAAAGCAATTAGCTCTTGATATCCAGTGTAAAACTCCTTCATTATTAGCAAAGTGGCTTCCTTCAGAAAATGCTTCATCAAAAGAAACAAAGAAGGCGGCAGGCATTATTAGAAGATATTTAGGTATGACTCATAGACAGTATAGATTAACTCTTTCCGCATTAAGAAAGAAAATTAATGTTCTTGAAAGATTAATGTCAGCAAATGAATGGGATAAGATTGAGTTCGATAAGATTCCATCAAAAGCTGGATTAATTTATAAGAACGCTTTTGCTAGACGTGATATTATTGCTAAAAAGTATGAAACTTTTGCAAAAGATAAAAAGACAAAAGTAAACGCTCAAACTTTATATCCATATGAAGTAGTAAACAAGGCGAGAAAAACTCATAGCAATGATGAAACTGGTATTGCTATGGTTGAAAAATATTGGGATAATTTACCAGATTATTTCAATGGAGATAAGAGTAATATCTTATGTGTAGTAGATACATCAGGTTCAATGACATGGAGTGGCAGAAATAGTGTTGCACCTATTGATGTAGCTATTTCATTAGGAATGTACACAGCAGAAAGAAATAATGGACCATTTAAAAATAACTATATTAGTTTTTCTAGTAAACCACAGTTAGTTGAATTTAAGGGTGTAGATTTTGTTGATAAAGTAAAAAGATGTTATATGACAAATTTATGTGAAAACACAAATATCAATGCAACTTTTGATTTATTAAAGAAAATTGCTTTAAACCCTTCAACAAAGGCTGAAGATATACCAGAAACAATTGTGATTATTTCAGATATGCAGATTGATTCAGGAACAGGTCCAAGCTGGTGCTATGGCTCAACTAAAAAATGGACAGTTGATAATGCCGCAACTGAAATGGAAAAGATTAGAAAAGATTGGGAGATGTGTGGATTGAAATGTCCAAAACTTGTATATTGGAATGTAAACGCATCAAACGATACTATCTTAGATAAAGGTCCAGATGTTTCATTCGTTAGTGGTTGCTCTCCTGTTGTTTTTGAACAGGTTATTAAGGGCGTAACCGGATACGATTTAATGATTCAGATACTTGAAGGCTCTGGTAGATATGATGCTGTAAAATAACTATGATGCTAAAAAAATTGGATAAACTAAGATATGTAGCTTGTCCAATTTTTTATATAATATATCAATAAAAAAGGAGATATTATTATATGGCAAAACTTATAGATTTAACAGGACAACGATTTGATAAGTTAATAGTTTTAGAGAAAGCACCTTCTAGAAAACGACACACTTATTGGAAATGCCAATGTGATTGTGGTAATATTTGTGAAGTAAGTGGAGAATATTTAAAAAAGAAGAACTTACCAAGAAGTTGTGGTTGTCATTTAAAAAAGAACCAATATGCTAAAGAGATAAAAGAGAAGAAAGATTGGCTAATAGGTCAACGCTTTGGAAGATTGACTGTTATAGAAAGATTAAATAAAAGCAATAATAGTGGAGTATTTTGGAGGTGTAAATGTGATTGTGGAGGAGAAAAAGAAGTTCCAACATCTCTTTTAACTTCAGGTCATACTCAAAGTTGTGGTTGTTTAAAATCAGATTCTCATTTAATAGATATTACAAATCAAAAATTTGGTAAATTAACAGCAATATATTATATTCCAAATACTAAAAAATGGCATTGTAAATGTGAATGTGGAAATGAAAAAGATATTGATGGTTTTAATCTAAGAAAAGGAAAAACACAATCATGTGGATGTATAAATTACTCTATTGGAGAAAAGAATATTGAAAATATATTAAAAGCAAATAATATTTTTTATATATCTCAATATACAACAAATAATTTAGAACGAAAAAGGTTTGATTTTGCCTTAATAAATAATGATAAAATATATCGCTTAATTGAATTTGATGGAGAACAACATTATAATGATAAACAAGGTCTATAGGGAAAATCAAAAGAAACAGATTCTTTAGAAAAAATAAAAGAACGAGATGAAATAAAGAATAAATGGGCAAAAGAAAATAATATTCCTTTAGTGCGTATTCCATATTGGGAAAGAGATAAAATAACACTAGAAATAATTTTAGGAGATAAATATTTAATATAGAAAGGAAAAATATAGATAATGGGAAAGAAAATAAGTAAAATAATTGCTCTCATTACAAGTCTTATCCTAGTAGCTTGTCTAATAGGAGGCTGTAATGAAGCTGAAAGAGTTAATAACAATATTACTGAAGAAGCACAGAATTTCAATGTATACAGAAGAGTGACAGTTATTAATTGTATAAAAGGTGATACATTATTCTCAATTGAAGGCAGAATGAATATTGAGGCTGATAGAGAAGATAATCAATTAGAAATTATTGTAGAACTACAAGATAGTAAAACAAAGAAAACTTACTATAAAAAACACTTTATTGGTTTATCAGATAATGTAACTTATACAGTAGAAGATATATCAGGAAGTGAAGTTAGCAAATATCATTATGAAATAAATTACAATCCTAATATGTGGATACCTTTTACATTAGATTATAAAGATTAAAAAATAAAATAAAAATAAGGCGATTATTAATTAAAATAATCGCCTTATTTTTTTATGCCTAAATTAAAGTTGCAGGAATCTGCTTGGAGCGTTGACGCCCGCCTTTCAGATTTAAAATAGGCTTTAGATTTTTTTATTTTGAAATTTGCTTTTTAAACTCATTCCATTTTTTATTCTGAACTCCAATCATTCTTGCAGGACATTCTTTGCCTGTAACATCCCAATGTCTAATGATTGTTTTAGCATTTTTACAATACTTTTGAATATAATTCTTAATTAACCATTTAACTGCATTAATTTGTTTCTGTGAAGGCTCTTTATCAGCAATATCACATAATTCAATACTTACTGAATTAAAATTTGTACATTTATTATAATAAGAACCACCTTTTGTTCCCGGATATTTACTACCACCAACAGCCCAAGCAGTTCTGTTTAATGGAATTGACTTGTAAATTTCTCCGTTTCTATCAACAAAGAAATGAGCGCCAGCTTCTCTTGTGTTACTTTTAGCGAAGTATACTGCATTATTTTTTGCTGTATCATTTTTATTACCAGTATAATGAATAACAATATATTTTACATTTTTTCTTGCTCTTTTTACTGGTGAATAACTAATAGCTTTTGCTATTTTTTTATGAATTTTATATTTTGCCATATTTTTTGTTCTCCTTTCAAAATAATTATTATTATTTTTAAAACCTATAGAATAATTTATATAAAATATTCTTATGTTTAATTTTTATTTTCAGCTACATTTATTTTATTTAATTCTTCAGTTATCTTAGAAGATATTTCATTATCAAGAAGTTCTTGAATACGAGTATTCAGATACTTCATCGTGATAATATGCCTATCACTACTTGGATTATAGTCTGCATCCATCATACCAGAAACAGATGTAACAAATGTAGGGATTGTAGTTAATGCACTGAAATTACCTGATTCATCTTCTACAAAGGACCTAACTTCAATAGTTGGAATAGACTTAGTACTACTTTCATTTAATTTACCAGTAATATTATACAATGTGATTGTCCATTTTTCTGAAGCTTTAATAAAATATAACAGATGCATCTCACCGAGTGATGATAAATTCAAAGTGACGCCTTGTTTACTGTTATGTCCTATGAAAAATTGATGAGGGATTTGAGGCATTACAATAAACCATCTATTACATGTTGTAAAATCATTATAGCCATCTCCTAAGAAGTATTTGAATATATTTACAAGCTCATCAGATTCTTGTATATCATCTAATGTCCATACTGGAATATTTTTTAGACTACTTGAATTAATAGTACCTCCAACAGTTAAGTTGTTTTGTATAACAGCATCTCCATTTTTATATACTTCGAAAGCATTACTTCTTGTAATTACGCTAGAAGAAGATTGGTTACCATTACCAACTACAAACATTGCATCTTTTTTTTCATTAAAAGTACCAATAGTCATTGAACCTGTCTCTGTAGAACCTCTTAAATTATCTCCTAAAACAGTTGATGTCTTTCCATTAACTGTGCTACTAACACCAGAGACTAAACTAAATTCAGCAGAATCAGTACTATTATTTTTAAAACCAAATATAGTTGCACCTAAAGCTTGTATATTATTAGCTTGACCCTTTATTAAAGAATAATCTGCTTGTTCTGCAATATAATTTGAAAGGCCCAAAGCTGTTGAACATTTTGATTCAATTATATTAGATTTGCCAATAATAAAATCATTTGCTGCCTCATCTGATATTTGATTACTATTTCCAATAATAATGTTTTCAATATTTTGAGCTAGCTGTCCTTGATGTTTTATATAGGTATTACCTTCTCCTAAAATAATATTATCTCTAGCCCCTTCTTCTTTAATTAAAGAATTAAAGCTTGTATTTCTGCTTGAGCCATAATTTTTCCCATATATATTGCCATTAGCAGATAAATATTCTTGTGTATGTATATCTCTTTTTGCTGTTAAACTTTGCACCTCCATAGACTGACTGCATATTACAGGAGTGTTTATATTAGTTGTATTTGTATTATATCCACTTATAGTTAATTTTCCTTTTAATAATATTGGCATGTCATCAGCATTAATAATAATTCCCTCATTAGCTGAACCAGTAGTTACTAAATTAATGCGTGCAGCAGTTAAATTAATACTTGATGATGGAGATATAGTAACTGTATTTCCTGCAATATGAGTAGCTATACTAGCTAAAACTGTTAAACGTTTACTAACTTCAAAATTACCTTCTCCATTAATAGAAGTAATCCCCGAACCAGTAATACTTGTGTTATTACTATTTATAGCTGTCATATCTCCAACAAAAGTAGTTGTATTAAATGTATTATCTTTCTTTTTAATTAAACCTAAATCAGTATCTGTTGCTTCACGGTTTACGCCTAATGAATCCCATGATTCTCCATTCCATCCATAATTTTGTCCGCCTTCGCTTTTTACATCATATGTATCTCCAACTTTATTATTTGTTAGCGGTAAATCTGCTATTGTATCTACGCTACCTTTATAATTATAAACTGAAGTTAATGCTTCATCAATTTTTTCAGCAGTATTTTTTAAGCATAAGGCGTAAGTTTCTGGACTAAAAGCCATTGTATCTCCTCCTTTTTCATTATAATTTAACCCACTCTTGTTTTGTATTTAACATATATACAGAAGTTGGATTTACTACGATGCATGTACTACCAGGTTGTACATCTACTGGTAAATCTTTTATATCAGTTTCATCGTCAGCTACATATGAATTTACTCCATATGAAGTATTATTTCTATTACTTGTTAAAGCTATTGCCATATTTAATTTTTCCTCCTTCTTACATTCTATAAAAAATATAAAACTTTATTTTTTAATATTAATTGATATTGTCCTTTATTGAATTTTTATTAAAATTTTGATATAATATTATTAAAGAAAAAATGAAAAAGAAAGAGGGATGATTAGAATGAATAAAACTTATTGCATTACAGATTTGCATGGTCAATATCAATTATGGGAAAAAATTAAATCTTATATTGATACAACTGATACACTATATTTTTTAGGCGATGCAATAGATAGAGGACCTAATGGTTTAAAAATTATGTTAGAATTATTAGAAATGCCTAATGTAATTTATTTAAAAGGTAATCACGAAAACTTTTTTGTAGAGGGAGCTGTAACTAGTCTTAATGGTTTTAACCCACCTTTATGGGTACATTCAAATGGCGGCTATACCACAGTAGAAGAAATTCATAATAAATGGAATAAAGATAATCCCGCAGACATAACAGAATTAAGTAAAATTGTTGAAAAAGTTAAAAATTTACCTTATAAAGCTGAATATATTAATAAAAAAGGACAAAAAATCAGATTAAGTCATTCTGGATATTGGGATTATTTAGATGCAAATGATAATTACTGTTGGGATAGAAAACATATCTTAGAATCTTGGGATTATGAAGATAACTCTTTTATAGTGCATGGACATACACCTAGCTGTAATGTTATACAAAAAATTTATAATAATAAAGCATTATTTGCTGAAACTACTCAAGAAAGAGGGAGAATAATTGGCGAAGGTCAGCGACTATTAGCTGATTGGAATAAAGAACCTTTTATTTATAAATATGCTAATAATCATAAAATTGCTTTAGATTTAGGTTCTTTTATTACAAATAAAATTGCTTTATTTAATTTAGATACATTAACAGTTGAAACTTATTTTACAGGAGATAACAATGACTAATAAATCAATTATGAAAAAATTACAAAAACATTTAGATTATGCTAAACAAATCTTTAATGAAAATAAAATTGTTGGTGTATTTTTATATGGTTCTCAAAACTATAATTTATCTACGCCAACAAGTGATGTAGATAGTATCTTAGTAATTTTACCAAGTTTTGATGATTTATTATTTAATAAAACTTGGTATTCTAAAGAATTATATCTTGAAGATGAACATATTGTAGTAAAAGATATTAGATGCTATCGAGAAGAATTATTAAAACAAAATATAAACTATTTAGAAACTTTATTTGGAGAATCTTATATTTTAAATAATAAATATAAAGATTTGTTTAAAATGTATTTCTTTGATAATAAAAACCTAATTGGAAATTATAATAATTATAAAATGAAAAAGGCGGTTGCAGGACAACTTTATAATACATTAAAACAAGCTAAAAACAACAATGAAAAAGAAGATAAAAAATTAGCAAATTGTTTTAGGTTAAGAAAAACATTAGATAAAATTGGAGAACCTTCTTTAGAAAACATTATTGCTTTGACAGAGAAAGAAGATATTAAATATGCTATGTCTTTAAAAACAGGAAAAGCAGACCAAGAGACAAAAGATTTAGAATATAAATTATGTGAAGATGCGGCAGCGGCGGTCTTTGCAGATACAGATACAGAAGATATTTCTTCATCAGCTGCCTTAGAAGTAATTAATAGAGGCGTTTCCGCAATTATGAAACTCTCTCTTGTTGAAAGTGAAGATAAACCTTTAACTAAAGAAGAATTTTTTAAGCAATTAACGCATGCAGAAGAAAGAGCTTTTATGTCAATTATTGATTCTATTGGTAGCGAGGGTAATATTACAATTTCTAAATTAGTAGACAAATATGGCATTTCCCGCCCAGTTTATAATAATTTAATTAAAAAAATGAAAGAAAATAAAGTGGCAGAAGTGTTAAATATGGGGGTGAAAGGTACTTATATTAAAATTATTAATCCACTATTGGAGGTGCATAATGTTTAAATAAAAGTTAAGTTAGTGGATTTTATAGTTTTTTAATTGATAATTATTAAAAAATATTATATAATATATTTATAAGAAATAAGAAAGGAATGAAAATAATGAAAACTTTTATAATTAATTGGCATCCAAATGAAAAATATGGTGCAGTCATGGATAGAAAATCTATAGTAAAAACAAAAGACGCACAAAGTGCTGTTACTGCTTTTATGAAAACAAATGGGAATTTAAAAAAGAATACAATTAATTTCATTCAGGAAATTGATGGTAATGGTATTCCAATAGGAGATAAAATTATTCCAGATTAAACATAAAAATTAAATTGTAAACAATAATTAATAAAGCAAGAAAAAAAACTCTTGCTTTATTTTTTTATAAAAATATTATATAATATATTTATAAGATAAAAAGAAAGAGGTGTTTTATATGATAAAATTTATTTTACCAAAATTTCAGTTGAGAGTGGAAAAATGGAAGTGGAACAAAGAATTTAGAATTTATGTATCTAATTTAGGCAATTTTAAGGATGAGCATAAAAATAATGTGCCTGTTAAAATTAACAATGGTGGATATGTAATGGTAAAAACTCCTTATGGATATAAATCAGCTCATAGATTAGTTATGCTTACTTTCAAACCTATTCCAAACGCAGAAGATTTAACTATAGACCACTTAAATCATAACAAAAGAGAAAATTCGGTATTTAATCTTGAATGGGTTACACAAGAAGAAAATCTACTAAGAGCAAAGAAAGATTTTATTAATATAGTACCTAATGAAGAAAATTTTAATATAGCACCCAATAAGGCACAATTTATTAGCGTTATTAAAAGCGGTAAATCTACTTTTAAAGATATAAAAGAGGCAGCAAAATTTTGCCAAAACGCATATAATATGAAAGATGTGCCAATAGAAACAATTACAAGAAGAATTAATAATGCAATTAAAAATAATCATAACTATTGCGGTAGAAATTGGAAGGTAGGTATTATTCAAAAATGATAAAATTATTTTTAGAAGAAAATAAACATAATGAAAGAAAATTTTATGGCTCTTATTCAAATGAACAGGAAGCTAGAAAGGCTATTATAGAATATAGCGAAAAACATGGTTATCATAGACCTTTTTGGACTTGCTACACTTGCCCTAAGAGTAATGAAATTCATATAGACTTTGGCAGTTGGTCAACATTTTTTATTATGGTAAATGAAGGAGAAGTAACTAATGATTGATAAAATATTAAACCCCAATACCAAAGTAGGAGATATTTTTCCTAATGATGTTACTCAAGCTAAAAATATTTACAGAGATTTATGCAAAAAATATCATCCAGATACTTTTGCAGATGATAGAGCAAATGATATAATTTCAGCTTTAACAAAATTATATAACAATGCTATCAAAGCAATTGAAGCAGGTACTTGGGAGAAAAGCAATTTTATTGCGATAAAAACAACAAAAGGAACAACTTTAAATATTAATTATCTTTATCATAGGGTTTTTGAACTTGGTGAATATTATGTATGTAATCAGCATATTATATACATATTTGATTTTAATAAAAAAAAGTATTATAATAATTATATAAAACAAATTAATAAAATATCTTATAAAGATAAAAAAATGGAAAAATATTTTAAAAATCTTTTTCCACAAGTTATATCTGAATATAATACATTAGATAATAAACATATTATTGTAATATCAAAAACCGAAGATGTATACCCATTACGTGCGGTAATTGAAAATGTATTTAATGGTGAAATACCAGACAAACATTTAGCTTGGATGATAAGCAGATTAATAAATATTTGTTGTTTTTTAAAAATGAATGGATTAGTTCATAATGGAATTAATATTGATAATTGTTTTGTATCAACAGATTTTCATTCTATTTTATTATTAGGCGGATGGTGGTATACTACAGACGAGGACGCCGCAATGATTGGTACTTCAAAGGATATATATAATATTATGCCACCGCTTGTTAAGGCGAATAAAATATCTAAATCTATTACAGATATAGAATCTATTAAGGCTTTTGGGAGACAGTATATTTCTACATCAGCTCCGCAAACATTTAAAAATTTTTTATCTTCAGGAACTAAAGAGAGTTCAATAGAAGAAAGTAAAAAATGGGACAAAGCTTTAATAGATAGTTATGGAAAGCGTAAATTTATAAAAATAATAACAAATAAAAATTTAGTTTATAAGAAAGGAAGTAATTAATATGGGATGTGGCACATGGACTACAAAAGACTGGGATAGTTATACAACAACAAGAGGCTTTTCAAGCACTTCATCAGCAAGTGAATTATATAAAAATTCAGCTATGAAAGATGAATTTAATCCAAAAAATATTGATATGAGAGAAAGTTGCGATAGTGATGAGCATCCAAATTCTTCTCCTATTATTCTTGGATTAGATGTTACAGGAAGTATGAGTTCTGTATTAGAAACAGTTAGTTTAAAATTAAATACTTTGATTACTGAAATTTTCAAAAGAGAACCAGTAACAGACCCACAGATTATGTTCTTGGCTTTTGGAGATGAATATTATGATAGATGTCCGCTTCAGGCAACGCAATTTGAATCAGATATTAGAATTGCGGAGCAGCTTAATGATGTTTATTTTGAAAGAGGTGGTGGCGGAAACGGTGGAGAATCATATGCACTACCATGGTATTTTGCAGCAAGACACACTAAAATAGATAGCTTTGATAAGCACAATAAGAAAGGTTTTCTTTTTACTATTGGTGATGAATGTTGTTTACCTACTATTTCAAAAGAATCTATTAAAGAGTTTATAGGTGATGATGTAGAAGCAGATATTTCAGCAGAAGAAATTTTAACTGAAGTTTCACGCAAATATGAAATCTATCATTTAATTGTAGACCCAGTTCCTTATCAGGAGCCAGAAAAACAATGGAAAAATATGCTCGGAAAAAATTGTATTTATGTAGAAAATATTGACAATATTCCAGAAGTTATTATTTCTATTCTTGAGATTCACGCAGGAAAAAGCGTTGATGAAATAGCAGATTCTTGGGATGGTTCAACATCAGTAGTCGTAAGAAATGCTATTAGTGACCTCTCGGTATCAAGCGAAAATGAAGGACTCGTAGAATTTTAATAAAATTCTTTTATAATAAAAAGGCATTTTAAAAATGCCTTTTTATTTTTTTATAATTTTTTGTTATAATATTTATATAAGATAAAGAAAGGTAGTTGTTGATAAATGAAAAAAGTAAAAGTTGTAATAGGAGCTAATTTTGGCGATGAAGGAAAAGGTTTAATGACTGATTATTTTGCATCAAAAGAAGATAATGCTATTGTTGTTTTACATAATGGTGGAGCCCAGCGAGGCCATACGGTTATAACTCCAGAAGGATATAGACATGTATTTCGTCATTTTGGCTCAGGTGCTTACGTAGGAGCTGCTACATATATTGCAAAAGAGTTTATTGTAAACCCAATTCTTTTTAGACAAGAATATGAGAAACTGGCTAAACATGGTCGCGTTCCTAAAGTATATATTAACAAGAAATGTAAACTTACAACTATTTATGATATGCTTATTAATCAAGTATTAGAAGCGGACCGTGGTATAAATAAACATGGAAGTTGTGGAGTGGGAGTTTTTGAAACAATTTATAGAAATAAAGATGGTGTAGATTTTAAAAACCCGGTTAATATAAATCCTGCTGCTATGACGGTTGGAGAATTTATGAGACTTTCTGTATTAAATAAAATTGATTTTCTTGATTATTTAAGAAAAAACTATGTTCCAAAAAGATTTGATGATTTTGGATTAAAAAATATATCAGTAGAGTTTATGAATGTTTTAACAAGCAATGCTGTTATTATGAATTTTATTGATGATTTTGAGTTTATGATAGAACATTCAAAATGGGCTAATGATGACATTTTAAATTATTATGATAATGTAATTTTTGAAGGCGGGCAAGGCTTGCTTCTTGACCAATATAATATGGATTACTTTCCAAATCTTACTCCTTCAAATACTGGTATGAAAAATCCAGCAACAATTCTTAATGCTCTTGATTATAAGGGTGAAGTGGAAGTATGTTATGTTACTCGTTCTTATATGACTAGGCACGGAGTTGGCAGGTTTGATACAGAATGCGAAAAGAAAAATATTAATCCAAATATGATTGATATAACAAATGTACCAAATATTTTTCAAGACTCTTTAAGATATGGTTATCTTGATTATAAAGAATTAAAAGAACGTATTTTAAAAGATGTAAATAATAACCCTTTAAAAAGCGTTGTTAAAATTAGTTTAGCTATTACTCATATGAATGAATATGAAATAGAATTAAAAGACGAAAAAATTTTTGATAACTACTATATATCAACAGGTTATACTAGAGCAAGCATTTATTAATTGATATTATTTAAAAATTTTGATATACTTATAATATAAAGAGAAAGGAAAAAGAAAAAATGGAATTTTTAATAGAAAAATTTTATACCATACAACAGCTTTTAGATACAATAGAAAATAGACCAAATAATAAAGTAATGAAAAATGAACATGAGTCTGCTTCTAGTGATTATGAGTTTACTAAAACTCATTCATATGAAGAAGCTAAATCATTATTGCAGTATGGATATGTAGAACCTTTAGCTGAAATTAAAGCGAAAGTAAAAGCAAATATGAAAAATAATTTTATCTATAAACAAAATTTCAAAAATAAAAATTCTCCTGTTGGTTATGTTCCAAATGTACCCAACGCATTAAAAGGCTTACCTGAAAGTATGATAACAAAAGAAAAGAAAGAAGATAAGAGAAAGGTCATTACTATTTATTATTTTAATGTAGGCAATGCTTGTAGAGAAACTTCTTGGTTTTTAAAAGCAGGAATTACTTTATTATCAACAATACAGTTAATTGAAATGGCTGGGATTCAAGTAGATTTAAGATTAGGATTTGATGGTAGTGAGGGTTCTAATCAGTCAACTTTTGGAATATTAAAAGTAAAAAACTTCAATGAAAGATTTAATTTACAAAAAATTTGTTTTCCTATGGCTCATCCATCTATGTTAAGAAGAATTGCTTTTAAATGGCTTGAAACAGTGCCAGGATTAACTGATACTCGTTATCAAAATGGGTATGGTAGGTCATATAGTAAAATAAATAATGAAATTAAAGAAGCCTTTGGGATAGATGATAAAAATGTATTTGGTCTTTTTGCGAGTGAAGTGCATGATATGGGTTGCAGCGTAGATGAATTATTAAAATTTTTTAATATAACAAAATAAGTAGAAGAAAGAGGTTGATAAGATATGGCAGATACACAGACACTATTACAAAATGTAGAAAATTCAATGATAGAGTTTTTAAAAGAAACTGCAATTAATAAAGTAATGGATGAAGTATTCCCAACAATACAGGAAAAGATTGAAAAAGAATATGGTTTTTTACCAAAAGTACACGAAATAAAAATAAATGATAAACCAACAATAAAACTTAATGAAACATTACATGAAAAATTTGATGAAGTATTAAAGATTGTTTCATTGGATATTCCAGTATTCTTAACTGGTGCGGCAGGTACTGGTAAGAATGTAATTTGTAAGCAGGTTGCAAAGTCTTTGGGATTGGATTTTTACTTTACAAATGCGGTTAGTCAGGAGTATAAATTAACAGGTTTTATTGATGCAAATGGCAAATATCAGGAAACTCAGTTTTATAAAGCATTTACTCAAGGTGGATTATTCTTCTTAGATGAAATGGATGCGTCTATACCTGAAGTGCTAGTAATTCTGAACGCCGCCATTGCAAACAGATATTTTGATTTTCCAAATGGAAAAGTAGAAGCACATCCAGACTTTAGAGTTATTGCCGCAGGTAATACAAATGGACTTGGTGCAGATAATGCCTACACAGGTAGATATTGTCTTGATAGAGCATCTCTTGATAGATTTGCTTTAGTTGATATTGATTATTCATTAGAGATTGAAAAATCTTTATGTAATGGAAATATGGAACTTATTGATTTTGTGCATGCCTTTAGAAAGGCTTGCTCAGAGGCGGGAATAGATTGTTTATGTTCATATAGAACAATAGAAAGAATTTCTAAACTTGAAAATGTATTTAATAATCTTAAAGAAATTTTAAATATTTCTTTAGTAAAAGGATTATCTGATGAAGATATGAAAATTATTTGTAAAAGAATTATTGATACTAATAGGGATTTGGTAAATAATAAATATTTAATTGAGTTATGTAAAGGTATTATAGAATTACCAGAAACTCCTACTCCTACTCCTATTCCTGCTACTAGAACGATGAAAATGAAAATTGAGAATCCATATTATGGTCCAGATACATATCTTACATTTTAAAGGAGGGAAAGAATATGCTAAATAGTAAAAAAGAGAGAGAATTATGTTATTTCGTTACAATAGATGAAATTAAACCTATTGAGGGCGCCGACCGAGTAGAAGTAGCTGTAGTTGGCGGCTGGAAAATTATGGTTAGAAAAGGACAGTTTAAAGCGGGAGATATTGCTATTTATTTTGAAATTGATAGTAAAGTTCCAGAGGAAGCACCTTTTGATTTTTTAAGTGGAAAACATTATAAAATTAAAACACAAAAGTATTTCAAAGGAACTGTTATTTCACAGGGACTTATTATGGCGGTAGAAGATTTTGAAGGAACTAAATTTGCTGAAAAAATACCTACTCCACAGTTAGTGAATATGGATAGCGATGAAAGATTTCTTACTGCTGCACTTGGCGTAACTTATTCTGTTGTAGAAGATAACAAGAGAAAAGGAAAAAGTGCGGATAAGTATGCTAAAATGGCACAGAGAAATCCTGCTTTATTTAGAAAAAAGCCAATTCGTTTTTTAATGCGTCATACTTGGGGTAAGAAGATTTTATTCTTATTTTTAGGTAAGAAAGGCGATAAGAAAGGTGAGTGGCCTGAGTGGGTTAAAAAAACTGACGAAGAAAGAATCCAGAATATGCCTTGGGTAGTAAATGACAAAAGGAAATTCATTGCTACAGAAAAGGTTGATGGTACATCAACAACTTTTTCTATGAGAAAATATAAGAGTAATTTTACAGGAAAGGTCAAATATGATTTTTATGTTTGTTCAAGAAATGTAGTTCAGACTACACCTGAAAGAGATTGCTATTATGATAGTAATGTATATTGGGAGATGGCTAAAAAATATAACATTGAAAAGGTATTAAGAGAAATGCTCGAAGATACACCAGATGAGTGTGAATGGATTACAATTCAGGGCGAAACTTTTGGAGATGGAATCCAGAAAAGAGGATACCTTAAGAATGGAGAACATGATTTTAAAGCATTTAATCTTATCTATTCAAATATAGGAAGAGTTAATACTCTTATTATGAAAGAAATTTTAAAAAAATATAATATTCCAACAGTACCAATTATTGATGCTAATTACATAATGCCGGATACTGTAGATGAAGTATTAAACTATGCTGATGGTGAATCTGCAATTGATGGCGGAATGAGAGAAGGTATTGTATTTAGAGATATGAATGGAGATTTATCATTCAAAGCTGTAAGTAATCCATTTCTCTTAAAATATCATTAAAAACTGCGGTTGTGCTGCCTTAATTCTGCATTATAGGCAGCTTCCCGCAATAAATAAGGAGAGTGAAATGAAAAAAGTATTTATTAAAATGAATAATTTAACAGACATCAAAAATTTTCTTGCAAAAGCTATGCAAGTAGAAGGAGATGTTTTAGTTAAAAAAGGACAATATGTTGTAGATGGTAAATCTGTAATGGGTGTTTTTACTCTTGATGTATCTACAGGTGTAACTATAGAGTATCCAGCAACCGCCGCAGATTTTGATGAATTTATAACACAGTTTATTTGTAAAGAAAATCAATTAAAGGAGAATAAATAATATGACAACTACAGATTGTATAAAATATGATTCAAGTACAGTATCAAATAGATTAGATACTCTTTTTTGCAACTCAGGAGGAAAAACCGCTCTATATGAAGGTACGCCTATTTTTTCTGAACCAGTTTTACCTCATTCATTTTTTATAGAGCCAAATTTTGATAAAATGTTTGTAGATATATTTTTACCTTGTGACTATAAGACTTTTAATGATAAGGTTGTAATAGCCTACTTTAAAGATGGAACAAAAGAAAAAGCTGTAGTTCAAGATGGTGATACTTTTGATGTAAATACCGGTTTAGAAATCTGTATTTTAAAACACATTGGAACAAAATATGGTATAAACTTTCAGAACGCTTTTAGAAAAAATAAAAAGGCTATTGATAAAAAGCATGAAAAGGACATTGCAAAAAAGGTTGAAGCAGAAAGAAAGAAAAATGCAGCAAAAGCCAAATTAGAAAGAAAGAAACGCAAGAAAAAGGAAGAGCAGATTGATACTATTGCTAAAGCAATTATCAAGGCTCAGTGTTCTGATGATGGTTGCGATTGTGAAGGATAACTATAAAATTTTTATAATAAAAGAGTAGTTTAAAATCTACTCTTTTATTTTTTTGTAAAATTATTATATAATATATGTATAAGATAAAAAAAGGAGAAAAAATAAATGACTACAGAAATAAATATTATTTTTACATATAATCCTAAAGAGTCAGAAAAACAGCAAATAACAACTTTTTTTAAAAAAATCTCTCATAATTTTTATATTAGAATATATGGATGTTATACATCAGGATTTTGTTACAATGACTCTTTTACAAAATTTTTAAAAGAACAATTTACAATTTATGAAGATTATATAGGAGTTTTTAAATATTTTTACGATTGCGTAGATTCAATTAATTTCTCTTCAGCTCAGCAACTATTTTATATTATAGTAAATGAAAATACCGCAGAAAATACTGTTGATAATATTTTAAATGAGATAAAGACGACATGTAAAAATAAATATAAAGGAATTATTTTACCTTTTAAAAAAATATATCAGAATGAAGGATATTTAAAATATCCAAATAAAATTTATGCAGAACTAGAAAAGGAGTAATAATAAAATGGCAAAATATTATGGAGTAATTTTATTAAGTAAGACAATTTCAACAGAAAAATTAAATTCTCTTGAGTATGCTATAAAAGAAAAAATAAAAAGTTCTGAAGAAGAGTCTTTTTTTAAGGTAATTCAAGACATTTCTTTGTCAGATGCGTCTGAAAAATATATCTCAAATTGGAGGTCTTCTCTTGACCTTCATATAATAGTTTGGAGAAAGAGTTGTCCAATTTTAGTTTTTCAGCAAACTGATAATTTTATTATTCTGGTGGATAATTTTACTACACTAGAAAAATGCAATAAATGGGTTGAAAAAATAAAAAAGATTAATAAAAAAGGCGTAGTAATGGGATTAAATAAATTAAAAGCATCAAAAGATATATTTGAATTTTAATAAAAATTATTATATAATATTTATATAAATTAATAAAGGAGTTGATATTTAATGAAACATTATATTATAAGTGAAAGAGCATTATTAAGTTTATACAGAGCAGAGGAAGAACTTAATGCATTAGAAGCTGGTGGGGTAGATAACTGGAGTTGGTATGATGAATCTTTGAACTCAAACTTGGAAGACGCAAAGAAAGATTTTAATATTCCTGAAGATGATGAAACTTTTGATTATGAAGTTCTTGCTCAAAAAATGTTAGAAGCTGGTATTAAAAATGGCGGGGTAGTGCCTTATGAAAACTAATAATTTTTTACCAAGTGATTTTTATTGCACAGAATGTGGAAGAAAAGGCATCCCCATTATTAGGATAGCGGGAAAAGAAAGAGAAGCAGGGCATCTAAAAAAATTATATTGTTTATATTGCCAGAAAGAAACAAATCATGCTGAAATAAGACCTTTTGGTAAGTATAATAAAGAAGATTTTAAAAAAGAATTTAGATTAGGAAGATTTGTCAATGGTAATAGAATTAAAAAAGAAGATTTAATGTTCTGCTCAAAAGAAGATTGTGAATTTAATGTAAATAAAAGATGTTGGAATTGTAGTTATAGTTTTGATTGTGAATATAGAATTGATAAGGAGGATTAGTAATGGGAGATTTATTCGTAATGATGGGAGTGCCTGGTTCAGGTAAAACCACTTTAGCTAAGAAATTAGTAGAAGATAAGCCAAATACAGTAAGAGTATCAAGAGATGATATTAGATTTTCTTTACTTGAAAAAGGCGATGAATATTTTGCAAAAGAAGATAAAGTCTTTAAAACTTTTACTGAAACTATTGATAAATATTTGGCGGAAGGTAAAAATGTTATTGCTGATGCGACTCATCTTAATTGGGGCAGTAGAAAAAAATTAATTAATAATTTAACTGTAAAGCCAGACCAGATTTTAATAGTATATGTAAAAGTACCATTAGAAAAGGCTTTAAAACAGAATGAATTAAGAAAAGGTACTAAATCTTATGTACCGCCAGAAGTTATTAAAAATATGTGGGAGAGTCTTAAACCACCTACTGTATACGAAAATGATTTTTATTATGAAGTAGACGAGAATGAAAAAATTACCTTAATAAATTTATATTAAAAGGAAAGGAAAATAAAATATGGGAAAAATTTACTTGACATCAGATTTACATTTTTATTAAAAGTTGGTCAAAAATAAAAAATGTATTAAGGAGTAGTTTTATATATATTATAAAATAAAGGAGGATAAAAATGTTTACTGTATATAAAATTACAAATTGTATAAATAATAAATGTTATATTGGTTCAAGTGTCCGTGTAAAAAAGAGATGGAAAGAACATATAAATTGTTCTAAAAATGAAAATGATAAAAAATATAATTATCCATTATATCGAGCTTTTAGAAAATATGGTTTAGAAAATTTTACTTTTGAAATTATTAAAGATGATTTTGATTCAATAGAAGAAATGCAAGATTATGAGCAATCAATGATTATTTATTATAATTCTTTATGTAATGGATATAATCAAACTTTAAATACTCATTCTAATATTGATTCTAAAAATAGTCAAGAGCATATTAAAAAGAGTAGTAAAAAATGTGCAAAAGTTGATGAAAAAGAAAAAATTATTGCTACATATAAATCTTATCATGATGCAGCTAGACAAAATGGATATGATGGAGATAATTATGCTAGTAATATTAGAAAAGTATGTAAAGGTAAAATTAGCAGTCTTAATGGAATGTTTTTCCGTGATTTAGATGAAAATGATAATATCATTCATATAGACTTTAAAAAATACAAGGGTAAAAAAAGAATATTGGGAATAAATGTAAATAGTCCTGATGAGGAAATTTATTTTGAATCAGTAACATCAGCTGCAAGTTTTTTAAAAACAGACAGAGGAAGTATATCTAAATGTATAAAAGGTAATAAAAGATGTAGTATTATAAAAGGATACATTCTTAGAGAAATTGATTTAGATGGAAATATTATTCAAAATGAAATAAATATAGATGATAGAATAAAAGAGTATCAAAAAAGAAATCCTACAATAAATGGAATTCAACATGATATTCCAACTTGGTGTCAAATTTATAATATAAAACCAGCAACAGTAAATTATAGAATTAGAAAAGGGTGGGATAGTGTAAAAGCTATTACAACCCCTGTAAGGAGGTGATTTTACAAAATGTCAATCTATTTTACATCAGATTTACATTTTTGTTAGCCACGATAAAGATTTTATTTATGAGCCTCGTGGTTTTAAATGTGTAGAAGATATGAATGAAACTATTGTTAAAAATTGGAATGACCTAATTACCGCAGATGATGACGTATTTATTCTAGGTGATTGTATTTTAAATAACAATGCGAAAGGTATGAATTTGTTAGAATCTTTAAATGGAAGATTACATATTATTACCGGAAATCACGATACAAATATGCGTGTTAAATTATATACAACAGCAAAAAATGTAGTATCTATAGATACTTGTGCAACTATGTTAAGATATAAAAAATATAATTTTTATTTATCTCATTATCCAACTATGACATCTAACTATGATGATAAAGGATTATTTGGTATCATTAATTTATGTGGTCATCTACATACTACAGATAGATTTTGGGATATGGATAAGCATGGATTGATATATCATGTTGAATTGGATGCTCATAGTATGAGACCTGTTTTAATTGATGATATTATTGAAGATATAAAAGGGTTTTATATGGAGGTTGAATAATATGAATGATTATTTAGATGAAAATATTGGATGTTTAGGTGTTATTGGAATATGGGCTATAGTTATTGCTATAATAATAATTGAGCCTTTTATTACTTTTGGATTTGGTTTTTTGATGGGGTTAATACTTAAAATTACTATTGGACCTTTAATGGTATCAGGACTTGCGGCAATGGGAATTACTATTGCATTAAAGGATATTCCAATTATATGGGCGGTATTATCTGTTATATCAGGCTTATTTAAGTCTGAAATTGTATCGAGTATTAGAGAGCTTAAAAATAAAAAGAGCGAATGGTAGAGTAGCATTAAATGCTACTCTTTTATTTTTGGCTGTCGTTGACGGTGCTGATTTTACGCATGCATATGGGATTTTTTATTCATTGTTTGACATTAAAATTCTTTTTTGATAAAATAAGGGTATATAAATAATAAAAGGAGAAAGACTATGGTTAAATCAAAGTTAATAACAGCACATTATGATGAAGAATCTGGTTTATCATATGTAAAAATAGCAAATAAATTTGGAACTTTTGATGCTCTTGCTGCATTGCATCCAAAAGATAGAGAAAATAAAAGGGGTAGCCGCTATGCGGGATGTGAGTATGCTCATATTAGAGCTGAAATAAAAAGCGTAAAAGAACAAATAAAATCTCAAAGATATAGAATTAAAGTTTTAACAGAATTACTTGCAGAATATCAAAATTCTGATAATGTAAATATTAACTCTGTTGAAAGTAAAAAAGTAAAAAGAAAAATTACAGAAGAAATTAAAAAACTGACTGATTTAAAACAAGAGAAAGTAAAATTAGAACAAAGTTTAGAAAATAAAATTCAATCAAGAGAAAGAATATTAAATAGTTTTAATCAAAAGAAACAAGCCAAAAATAAATAATTTTATTATAGTATTCTTTATATTAAGTATGAAAAATATTTTTTATAGAAAGGCGAATATATGATAAATTTTTGTATAGGTCTTTTAGTTGGACTTTTTGGTATTAATTTAATTGATAGTTTAAATAATATTTTAGCTCAAGTAACAAAACATATTTGTACTAAAATCGCTTATAAAGATTATCTGATTGAAAAAGAATTACAAGAAGCGGAGTTACCTCCTGAAAATACTTGTTGTATAGGATTTCAAGCTCCTGAAACAGAAGAAGAATATTACGAGGAGGAAGAAGAATGATAACTTTTATAGACACTTGTTATTTATTAAATAATTTAGATAAAATAAATGACCATTTTTATATTAGTAGTGTAACAATAGAAGAATTAGAAAATATAAAAACATCTATTCACAAAGATGAAGATATAAAATATAAAGCAAGAAAAGTAGTCCGCTTTTTAACTGATAATCGTTCTAATTATACTGTTATCCCTTTTAAATATTCTTATGAAGAATTAAATGAGTTATTTGATGACCTACCTAGAAATAACGATTCTCAAATATTAGCATGTGCATACTCAGTTTATTTAGAGGCACAAAAGGATAATACAGATTTTATTTTTATTACTAATGATTTATTATGTCAGCATTTTGCAGAACTTCTTGGTATTCCAGTGTCTTTTGATGAAAATAATCAAAAGGAAGAATACACAGGGTATAAGGAGATTGAATTAAATGAAGAAGATTTAGCACATTTTTATAATGATATATATAATGATAATTATATTAATCATTTTAATTTATTAGAAAATGAATATGTGATTATTAAACAGGATGGAAATATTGTTGATAAATATAAATGGAAAGATGGAAAATATATTAGAATTGGATATAAAAAGATTCCATCTAGATTTTTTGGGGATATATCTCCAATGAATGGCGACGCATATCAACAGTTAGCTATTGATAGTTTACTTAACAATCAAATTACTGTTTTAAGAGGTAAGGCGGGCTCCGGTAAAAGCTACTTAGGTCTGGGCTCATTAATATCTTTATTTGAAGCTGGCAAAATTAATAAAATTATTATTTTTTGTAACACTGTTGCAGTAAGAGGAGCAGCTAAGTTAGGTTTTTATCCAGGAGATAAGGATGAAAAATTATTGGATTCTCAAATTGGTAATTTTCTTGCTGCTAAATTTGGTGGAATGGACCAGGTTGAAATAATGATTGAACAAGGTACTTTAGTATTAGTGCCTGCTGCAGATTGTAGAGGTATGGATACTACTGGTATGCAAGCTGGTATATATATTACAGAAGCACAAAATAGTACAATAGATATGATGAAATTAATGCTACAAAGAGTTGGTGAAGATGCTGTTTGCGTAGTTGAAGGTGATGACAAGAGCCAAGTAGATATGGTAAGCTATAGCGGTGATAACAATGGTTTATCAAGGTTATCTGAAGTATTTAGAGGGAAACCTTTTTATGGAGAAGTTACTTTACAAACTTGTTATAGGTCAAAAATTGCGGCAACCGCAGAATTAATGTAGTTTTATGATAGGCAAATTTAGTTATTTTAATTAAATTTGCCTATTTTTTTATTTCTTATTGACAATTTATCATTTTTTTGTTATAATAGCATTATAAGATAAATTAGAAATAAATTTGCAAAGCAAAAAAGGAGTAAAGAGAATGAGAAAAGTTGTTCAACATTTTGTAAAAGTTTGTAAGCATAAACACTATGTGCGACAATATTGCTGGAAACTAGGATTATATAAACAAGGAATATTACATGATATATCTAAATTTTCTCCTATAGAGTTTTGGGAAAGTGTAAAATATTATCAAGGTAATAGAAGTCCAATAGATGCTTGTAAAGAAGATAAAGGTTATTCAATGGCGTGGCTACATCATAAAGGTAGAAATCCACATCACTATGAATATTGGCAGGATAATTTTGACAAGGGTGGAGAACCTTTACAGATGCCTTTTAAATATGTTCTTGAAATGCTATGCGATTATTTGGGCGCAGGTCGTGCTTATATGGGAAAACAATTTACCTATGAAAAAGAATTAGATTGGTGGATAGAGAAGAAAAAGAAGGGTCTAGCAATGCACCCACAAACTAAAATATTTTTAGACTATTGTTTAACAGATTTAGTTTGTTATGATGAAGATTATGTTTTAGACGTAAATAGACTTAAGCGATTATATGATATGCTATCTGAAGCATATAATAAGGAGAGAAAATAATGATTGAGATATATACAGACGGAGCTTGTAGTGGAAATCCTGGTCCTGGCGGTTTTGGAATGGTAGTCTTTGATGGTGGAAAAATACTTCACTATCATAGCGAACAATCACAAAATACCACTAATAATAGAGAAGAAATAAAGGCTATTAGCTATGCTATAAAATATTGTTTAAGAGAGAAAATTTCTGCAACAATATATACGGATTCCGCCTATTGTTATAATGCCCTAAACACATGGATATATTCATGGGCTAGAAATAATTGGACTAATAGTAAAAAACAAGAAGTAAAGAATAAAGATATATTTGAAGAAATCTATAATAATTATATAGAAAATTTTTCCAATTGTCAAATTAGAATAGAGAAAATTAAAGGGCATAGTGGTATTCTTGGAAATGAGATAGCTGACGTCCTTGCTACTGAAGATGAAGTAAGATTAGATTTGTTATTATGAGAATAATTTTGACAAATAAAAATATTTTTGATATAATTATAAGTATGAAGAAAAAAGTAAAGATAAAAAGAAGAAAAGGAGTTAAAATATGAATAACTTGTATAATAAAGAAAGTATTGAGAGTTTAGACCCGCTACAATTTACAAGATTAAAACCTCAAGTTTATTGTGGTGATACAACTTATTCAACACAACTTTTAGTTGAGATAGTTTCTAACTCTATTGATGAATTTAAGTTAGGTCATGGTAATAAAATTGATATTACTATTATAAATGAAGATACTATATCTGTAAGAGATTATGGACAAGGTATATTGGTTAATTCTTTAAGAGAAGATGGAAAAACAGTATTAGAAGCAGTATTTAGTGTATTGAATACTTCTGGTAAATATAGAGAGGATGGTACTTATGAAGGAACTTCTCTTGGTAACTTTGGTATAGGTTCAAAGCTTCCTACATTTTTATCTCATAATCTTACTGTAACTTCTTATAGAGATGGAGAATATGAAACTATTGAATTTATAGAAGGCGTTTTTGATAGAAGAGAAGTTGGAAAAACAAAAGAAGAATCAGGAATTTATGTAGCTTGGCAGCCAAGTGAAGAATTTTTTACTCATACTAATGTAGAATTAAATAAGGTAAAAGATTATTTAAAAACATTATCTTGTTTATGTCCTGGATTAAATATTTCCTTGACTGATAAGAAAACTGATAAAGTGATTAATTATTATAGTGATAATGGTATAAATGATTTAGTTACTGATTTAGTTAAAGATAAAGAAATTATAAATAATAGATTATGTATTAAAGATAAAGATGGCAAAAATGATATTGATTTAGTTTTAACATATACTTCAAATTATTCTTCCACTATTGTTCCTTATGTAAATACAGGTTTAACAGAAAGCGGAAATCATATTTCTCAAATTAAAACTATTATAACTAGAGAATTTAATAAATTCTTTAGAGAGAAAAAATGGTTAAAAGATAAGGATGATAATTTAAGCGGAGAAGATATTCAAGAAGGGATGTTTCTTGTATTTAATTTAACTGCTCCTAATGTTAAATATGATGCACAGGTAAAGAGTAGAATTACAAGCATTGATATGAAACCATTTAATTCAATTATTTCTGCAAATATTCAAACATGGTTATCTATTAATGAAAAAGAAATAAAGGAAATTGCGGATAAAACTATTAATGCTAAAAAAGCAAGAGATGCAGCTAAAAAAGCAAGAGAATCTATCAGAGCAAAAGAGAAAAAAAGAAAAGAAAAAGTTTTAAAATTTGATACAAAACTAGCGGATTGCAATTCAAAAGATAGAAGTAAATGTGAAGTATATATAACTGAGGGCGACAGTGCTAGTGGTAACTTAAAGACGGCAAGAGACAGGAAAACTCAGGCTATTATGCCTATTAGGGGTAAGATTTTAAATGTAAGAAAAGCAACTTTAGAAAAAATACAAAAAAATCAAGAAATTATGACAATGATTGACGCTTTTGGTTTAACTGTTGATATGAAAACAATGAAATTAACATATGACCCAGCTGATTTAAGATATGACAAGATTATTATTATGTCAGATGCCGATGTAGATGGTGCTCACATCAAGAACCTTTTCTATACTTTTATTTGGACATTCTGCCCTGAGTTAGTATTAGATGGACATATTTATGCGGGAGTGCCACCACTTTATAAGGTAACTGAAGGAAAAGATACATATATTTATCTTAAAGATGATGAAGAATTAGAAAAATATAGAGCAAAAGCTACAAAGAAATATCAGGTTAAACATTTAAAAGGACTCGGAGAAATGTCCGCTGATGAAACTGAAATTTTGGTAGACCCAGAACAAAGAATTATTAGACAGATTACTGTAGATGATATTATGAAAACAGATGATTTATTTGATGATTTAATGGGAACTAAAATTGTCCCAAGAAAAGAGTTTATTCAAACTCATAGTCATGAAGCACAATATATATAAAAATTGATTTTTTATAAATAATAAGATATAATATATATAGAAAATAAAAAAGGAGAGTTTTAAATGCACAATTTATCGAGAGAACTTGAACAAAACTTTATAGAATATGCAGTTGCGGTTAACTCAGATAGAGCTCTCCCTGATTCTAAATCTGGTTTAAAACCAGTTGCAAGAAGAATTTTATGGGGAGCATATGACAGTGGTTATACATCATCAAAGGAACACGTTAAATGTGCAAGAATAGTTGGAGATGTCATGGGTAAATGGCATCCCCATGGCGATTCTAGTATATATGGAGCGTTAGTACGTTTATCTCAACCTTGGATAATGCGTTACCCTTTAATTGATTTCCACGGAAACATGGGTAATATTAGTGGAGATGGTCCCGCTGCTTATAGATATACAAACGCAAGATTGGCAAAAATTACAGAAGATGGTTTATTAAATGGATTAAAGAAAAAGAATGTTGACTTTATTCCTAATTATGATGAAAATGCAAATGAACCAATTACACTTCCCGCAATTTTTCCTAACCTCTTGTGTAATCCAAATAGCGGAATTGGCGTAGCTATGGCTTGTTCATGGGCACCGCACAATTTAAAAGAAGTTGCACAAGCAATATATGATGTAATGGATGGAAAAGAACCTACATTACCAGGTCCTGATTTTCCAACAGGTGGTTTGATTATAAATAAAAATGATATTCCGCAAATTATGGCAACAGGCAGAGGTACTGTAAAAGTAAGAGGACAGTATAAAATAGAAAAAAATAATATCGTTTTCTATGAAATCCCTTATGGAGTAAGTACAGAAGCGATATTAAATTCAATAGGCAAAGCTTGTGATGAAAAAGAGATTGAAGGAATTTCTGAAGTAGTTGATGAAAGTAGCAAAAAAGAAATTAGAATTGTTATCTCTTGTAAAAAAGATGTAAATGTTGAAGGGATAGTTAAAAAATTATTTGCAAAAACAAATTTGCAATCGTCTTTTTCATATAATCAAGTTGGATTAGTAGGTAAAACGCCTACAGAATTAAATTTAAAAGATTGCATCAGTATTTATATAAAACATAATATTGATTGTTTGAAAAAAGAATTAAAATTTGATTTATATAAAGCAAAAGCAAGATTACATATTGTAGAAGGACTTTTAATTGCTCTTGAAGATATTGATAATGTTATTGCTTTAATTAAGCAATCAGCAAATTCAACAAAAGCAAAAGAAAGTTTGATAGCTAAATATAATTTTTCTGAATCTCAAGCAAAAGCAATTTTAGCAATGAGATTATCAAGTTTGGCTCATTTAGAAAAAGTTGAAATTGAAAACGAGAAAAAAGAATTAGTGTCTAAAATTGCCGATATTAATGATATTTTAACTAATCAAGATAGACAATTATCTGCAATAAGAGAAAAACTTCAAACTATTGTTAAAAAATATGGTGATGATAGAAGAACTGAATTAGCACAGATTGAAGTACCAAAAGATGAGAAAGAAATTGAAGCAGTAGTACCAGAAGATGTGGTAGTAATTACAACTCAAACTGGTTATATCAAACGAGTTCCAAAAAAGAGTTTTAAAGTACAGCGTAAAAAAGGTAAAGGTGTAAAATCTGCAGATTCTGTTATATTAGATGCTTTTTCTACTAATACTATTGATACTTTAATGGTATTTACTTCAAAAGGTAAAATGTATAAAATATTAGTAGATAATATTCCTACTGGAACAAATGTATCTAAAGGTGTACCTTTAACAACTTTAATTAATTGTGGAAATGATGAATCTATTGTTGCAGTTACCTCTCTTAATAGAAAAACAGATGCAGAATATGTAGTATTTATAACTAAAAAAGGATTAGTTAAAAAGACAGAATTAGAAGAATATACAAAAATAAAAAGAAGTACAGGTATCGCTGCCATAAAAATAAAAGATGGTGATGATATAGCAAATGTAACTTTTTTAAAGGATGAAGATTTAATTTTAATAACAAAGAAAGGTCAATCAATTCATTTTATTACTACAGATATTAAACCTATTGGTAGAACAACTTCTGGAGTAAAAGGTATTAAGATGGATGAAGATGATGAAATTGTTATTGGGTTACCTATCCATAATGAGAAAGATAAAGTTGCAGTATTTACTTCAAAAGGTTTAATGACCCAAACAGAGTTAGACGAATTTCCTTGCCAAGGTAGAGGTGGAAAAGGCTTAATGATTTATAAACCAAAAGAAAACACAGGTAATATTATTGGAGCTTTAATGTTAAGTGAAGAAGATAATATTTTAGCTATTGGTAGACCAAACTCTATTTGCATATCTGCACGAGAAGTTCCAACTATAAAAAGAGGCGGAGCTGGTAATCTAATGATTAAAGATAGCATAATAACATCAGTAGTGAAGTTATAAAATAAGAGGGTATATAAACCCTCTTATTGATTTTTAATAAAAATTATTATATAATATTTATATAAGATATGAAAAGGAGTTGTAATTTTATGATAAAAACATTGTATCCGATTTTTCAGAAGTGGTCAGAAAAAGGTTCAATATATTTTGTATCAGATACACATTTTGAAGATGCAGACTGTAAGTTTATGGACCCAGATTGGATTACTCCAGAAAAACATATAGCCAATTTAAAAAAATTAGTCCATAAAAATGATACATTAATTCATTTAGGTGATGTAGGCAATCCCGCATATATGGATGAATTAAAATGTTATAAGGTATTAATCACAGGTAATCACGATGTAAGAAGTAAAATGGCTGGTCATTTTGATGAAATTTACACAGGTCCGCTATTTATAGCAGATAGAATTTTATTAAGCCATGAACCAATTAGTGGATTAGGAGAAATGTGTTTAAATATACATGGACACGTTCACAATGGTACTTTTTATGATGGTGAAGGATTAAACTTTGCATCAGATGTAATAGGATGGAATGAAAATAATACTATTATAAGTTTAAAAGATATTTTAGAAGCTGGATATTTAAAAGATGTTAAAAATTATCATAGAATAACAATTGATGAAGCGATAAAAAAGAAAGGTGTAATTAATGAATAATTTTTTTAAGATAAAAAGAATGAAACAATTAATTCAATTATTAAATGATTGGACTAATAAATATGACGCAGGTTATCCAGTAGTTTCAGATATTGAGTGGGATAAAAATTATTTTGAATTAAAAGCACTAGAAGAAGAAACGGGAATATGCTTAATGGGTTCTCCAACTCAAAATATTCATTATGAATTTAAGACAAGTCTAACAAAAGTAAAACATAATCATCCTATGTTATCTCTTGATAAAACAAAAGATTGGCAAGAGTTTATAGAATATTTTGAAAATAAAGATGTTGTAGGTATGCCAAAATTAGATGGATTAACTGTATCTCTTGTATATGAAAATGGTAAAATTATTTCTGCTGAAACAAGAGGTGATGGAGAAATAGGAGAAGATGTTACTCATAACATTTTAACTGTTCAAGGAGTTCCTTATATTATCCCATATAAAGAAAGATTAATTATTGATGGCGAAATAATTTGTACAGATAAAGATTTTGAACCTTTTAAAGAAGAATATAAAAATAATAGAAATTTTGCAAGTGGCTCTATTAGATTATTAAATGCTAATGAGTGCAGAAAAAGAAAATTAACATTTGTAGTATGGAATGTAGTAGAGGGTTTAGAATCTACAGTTATAAAAAATTTTACTACATTAAGAAAATTAGGCTTTACTGTACCACCTTGGACTTCTAGTTTTGATTGGGATGCTAGAGATTTTCTTGTAAATTCTTGTAAAGAATTAGGCTATCCTATTGATGGATTAGTAGGTAGATTTAATGATATAGAATATGGAACTTCATTGGGGTCAACTAGTCATCATGCAAGAGCAGCTTATGCTTTTAAATTTAGTGATACAGAGGTAGATACTGAATTATTAGATATTGAATGGATGATGGGTAGAACTGGAGTTTTAACCCCAGTAGCTATATTTAAACCTGTGGAACTGGAAGAAACAACTGTGTCAAGAGCAAATCTACATAATATTAGTGTTATGGAAGAATTGAGCGGAGGTTTTGAAAGAAGAGGAGATATTCTCCATATTTATAAGGCTAATATGATTATACCTCAAGTTAAATCATGGGAGCATATAGGAGATTATTCTAAAGAAAAGCATATCAATATTCCTAATACTTGTCCCGTTTGCGGACACCCTACAAAGATTTCCATTTCAGCTTCTGGCGTGAAAAATTTAGTTTGTGAAAATCCACAATGTGAAGGCAAGCTTATCAATAAACTAGACCACTTTTGTGGTAAAAAAGGTATGGATATAAAAGGTTTATCTAAAGCGACTCTTGAAAAATTAATTAACTGGGGTTGGGTAAATAAAATTACTGATATTTATAGTTTAAATAAATATAAAAAAGAATGGATAGATAAAGAAGGTTTTGGTGAAAAATCAGTTACTAATATTCTTCAAGCTATTGAAAATAGTAAAATATGCAAATTAGAAAATTTTATTTCCGCATTAGGTATTCCACTTATAGGAAAAACAGTTGCAAAAGAAATTGTAAAATATTTTGCAACTTGGGATGATTTTATCAGTGCTGTGGGAGATGGACAATGGTCTGCATTAGATGGGTTTGGCCCTGAAATGGAAAAAGCATTAAACTCTTTTGATTTTTCAATAGCAAAAGAAGTTGAACCATATTTAACTTTTGAAAAAATAGTTATAAAAAATGAAGATATTATATTAAAAGGATTAACTTTTTGTGTAACAGGAAAATTAAAAGAATTTAAAAATAGAGATGCTATAAAAAGTTATATCGAAGATTTAGGTGGAAAAGTTACTGGCTCTGTAAGCGGAAATACAAATTATTTAATTAATAATGATATTAATTCTACAAGTGCGAAGAATAAAACTGCACAAAAGTTAGGTATTCCAATTATTACAGAAAAACAATTGAAGAAGATGATTGACAATTAAAAAATTTTTAGGTATAATATAAATATGAAAAATAAAGGAAATTTAAAAAGTATCGCACATAAGTTAGTTAAAACTGAAAAAAGATTAGCTTTAGCTCAAAAAAATAATGATGCTGAGCGGATAAAGCATTATCAGTCAGAAATTATAAAGCTAAGTGCGGAACTAAATTTTGAAGAAATTATGTATATTGATGAATTTATATTAAAACAAAAATTTCTTGACAATTGAAAATTTTTGTGATATAATATTCATATAAAGATACAAAGTATCTAATATAAAAAATATTTTAAATTAAAGGAGAAAAATTAAAAATGGCAGTATTAAAAGAAAATTCAAGAAAAGTATTTGATTATGTTAAGAGTGTAAACGGAGAAAACATTACAGCAGCTGATATTGCAACAGCTACAGGTCTTGAAGTAAGACAGGTTAATGGTATTGTTACTTCAGCTTTCCAGAGAAAAGGTCTTATGGAAAGAATTCCAGCAGAGATTGAATTAGAAGATGGAACACATAAGCCAGTTAAGTTTATTAAACTTACAGAAGCTGGGGCTGCATTTGACCCAGATGCTGAAGCTACAGCTGAATAATTTTAATTTCAAATAAAAAATAGGGTTGAATTATTATTCAACTCTATTTTTATACCAAAAAATGAGGAACTATGGAATATATAATATTAGTTATTAGTATTCTTATTTTGATTTTTGTTTTTTATAAAGGTAGTAAAATTCAAAAAATAAATGAAGATATTAAAAATCAAAATAAAGAATTTGAAATAAAAAATAAGTTATTAAAACAAGAGAATGAAGATTTAATTCTCAAAAGAAATAATGAAATAGATAATTTAACTAAAATTACAAATCAATTAGAAGAAGAAAAAGAAAAGCGTATATCAATCGCAGAGAAAGAATATCAAACCAATATTGCTAGTATTAAACAAAAGTATGAAGATGAAAAGATAGATTGGGAAGATAGTAAAAAATTATTACAAAAATCTTATTCTGATTTTCAAATGGAAACTTTAAAAAAGATGGATGATGAACATAAAGAGCTAGACACAATTCGTCAAACTCGCATCGCCGCACAAAAGGCAATAACAAGAGAAAAAGAAATTAAAGAACAAAAAGATTTTTATTGTTTACCTTGCTCTGTTGCTGATAGGAATGATATTCAAACTCTCGAAAGAGTAAAGAAAGATTTAAACAAGCCAAGAATATTAAGTATGTTGATTTGGTCAACTTTCTTTCAAAAACCTATGACTTCTTTATGCAATAATGTTTTAGGTGCTTCTACTGTTACAGGTATATATAAAATTACCAATCAAATAAGCGGAGAGAGCTACATTGGTCAAGCAGTAGATGTAGCTAAAAGATGGAAAGACCATGCTAAGTGCGGATTAGGAATAGACGCTCCCGAAAATAATAAACTTTATAAAGCAATGCAAGAATATGGTATTTGGAATTTCTCTTGGGAATTAATTGAACAATGTCCAAGAGAACAATTAAATGAAAAAGAAAAGTATTATATAGATTTATATATGACAAATGATTTTGGTTATAATAGCAATAAAGGAGTAGGAAAATAATGAAATTTAATAATACAAGAGTAATGAATTTTGAAGGTGCTTTAAGAGGTATGAGAAATCCTAAAGAAAGTTATCACTTAAGTGATAGTTTTTTTGGACTAATTGATTATGAATATACAGAAGCTGATTATGATATGGCTAGTGTATGGGCAGAAAATGAAAAACCTGAATATTATGATAGTTTGGGAGATTATGAAGAAGAAAGAATAGCATTAGAAGATAAGTATGATAAATGGCTATTAGACAATGGAGTTTTATATAGAAATAATGATGACATGATTGCAGAGGTTGCTTTTATAGGACCAAAAGATTTGGAATTAGCACAGCGTCTTATTAAAGCCGGCCCAGAGCACCGTAAATTTATGCGTCAGATTATTGTTTCTGTTGATATTACAGCTCCACTATACTGGTGGAAAGAATTTGATACTTATAAGGTAGGAACTGTTGCAAATAGCACATCTACAATGCATAAACTAACTGCAAAACCTATCACTTTTGATTGTTTTGAAATAGATGATTATGTAGATAATTTAGATTGGACAGGAGCTCCTATTGGAGAGAATGTGAATTGTTATGATAGCAAAAAAACGATTTTACGTTTAATAGATATGTTAGAAGGACTTCGTCAAAAATATCTTGATACTAAAGATGAAAGATATTGGAAAGAACTTATTCGTTGGTTACCAGAATCATGGCTTCAAACTAGAACCGTTACAATGTCATATGAAAATCTTTTTGCTATGTGTAGTAAAGGACAAAGAAGATTCCATAAATTAAATGAATGGAGTGGAATCCATACTAAAGTAGATGAATTTTTTATTCAATGGGCAAGAACATTGCCTTATGCAGGAGAATTATTATTTTTAGATGAATTAATAGATAAAAATAATAATTAATACTTTTAGAAGTGAATAAGCATAATTTTGACAAGATAAAAATTTTTTGTTATAATATAAATATGAAATAAATAAGATAAAAGAAAAATTAAGGAGAAAAAATAATTATGAAAAGAATGATTAACACAGAAACTATTGAAGGAAGAGTTTTTCAACATGATTTAAAAATAAAGACAGTTCAAAATTCACAGTCTCCAAATTTTGGAAAAGCTTTTATTCAAGGTAATCTTGAAATTGCAACTGATGAAGCTGGTTTGAATGTTGTTAAAGTTCATTATACTTATGTATCTGAGTCAACAAAACAGGGCGGAAAGAATAGCACTTTTACAAATTTAAAGAGTATTATTGAAGAAGGAAAGACTTGGATTGCAGATGGCAAAGATAATGCTACTTTAGTTCAGGTAACTCCATCAATTGCTTTAAATGACTTTTTTATAAATGACAATGGAGAAGACCAGTTAGTATCAGAAAAGAGAAATGAAGGCGGATTTGTAAACTTCATTACTTTAAATCAGCTTAACGAAGATGAAACTGCAAGAACAAAATTCAATACAGATATGCTTATTACTAACATTGCTCATATTGAAGCTAATCCAGATAGAAATATCAAAAAAGACTATGTTGTTGTTAGAGGAGCAATCTTCAATTTTAGAGGTGATATTTTACCAATGGAATTTTCTGTTAGAACAGAAGATGGAATGAAATATTTTGAAAGTTTAGATGTAACAGAAGCACAGCCTTTATTTACACAGGTATGGGGACATGTACGTAATTTCACTCAGGAATATACATATACTCAGGCTTCAGCATTTGGGGAAAATGCAGTAAGGACTTCAAAGAGAACAACAAAAGAATATCTTATTACAGGAGCTAGTCCAGTTCCTTATGATTTCGGAGATGAAAAGATTTTAACAGCTGAAGATGTAACAAAAGCAAATCAGAACAGACAAGTTTATCTTGCTAATGTTAAAAAACAGCGTGACGAATATATGGCACAGAAAGCAGCTAATAATACTCCTTCTCCTGCAACACCAGTTGGTGCAGTAGCTGCTGGCAATTTTAGTTTCTAATAAATAGAAACAAAAGTAACAATAATGAACAATAAGAGGGAAACCTCTTATTGTTTAGTTTTAAAATATAATAAGAAGGAGATTTAAAATGAGTGATATAAATTTAGCAGCAATACAACCTCATCAGGTTAGTAGAGATTTACGTGGATATAGTGTATTCTTTTATGGAGAACCAAAGAGCGGAAAGACCACAACCGCCACAAAATTCCCAAATCATTTATTATTTGCTTTTGAAAAAGGTTATAGTGCGATTCCAGGAGCAATGGCTTTACCTATTAATTCATGGGCAGATTTTAGAAAGGCTCTAAGACAGTTAAAGGATGAAGAAATTAAAAAGAAATTTGAAACTATTATTATTGATACTGTTGATATAGCTTATGACTTATGCGAAAAATATATTTGTGATAATGCGAAGAGACCAGACGGCGGTTTTGGAGTAGACTCAATTGGAGACATTGCTTTTGGTAAAGGTTATACTTTAGTAGCTAAAGAATTTGATGAATGTCTTCGTTCTATTGTTCAATTAGATTATGGTCTTGTTTTAATTAGTCATTCTGTTGATAAGACTTTTAAGGATGAGCAAGGACATGAATATAATCAGATAGTGCCAACTTTAGGAAGTAAACCAAGAAATATTGTTTCAAGAATGTGTGATATTATTGGATATTCAAGAGCAGTTCAAGATGAAAAAGGTGAAGTTTCTACAAAGTTATTTATGAGAGGAACTCCAAGATATGTAGCGGGAAGTAGATTTAAGTATACTCCAGATTATATTGATTTTAGCTATCAAAATTTAGTTAAAGCAATTGGAGAAGCAATAGATAAGCAGGCAGCGGAAGACGGTTCTGAATACTTTACTGATGAAAAAGTTAATTTATACAATGGTAAGACTGAATTAGATTTTGATGAATTAGTAAATGAATTTAATACAATGGTTAATCATTTAATTGAAGTAACTCCTGAAGATGTTTTTGAAAAAGAAATATCTCCAAAGATTAGTCAAATTACTGACAGATATTTGGGTAGAGGACAGAAAGTAAATCAATGTTCAAGAGAACAAACTGAAGCATTAGATTTAATTGTTACTGATATGAAAGATTTAATGGCAACAATTTAATTTTATACAATATAGATATTAAAGTTCTTAGTTGAAAAACTAAGAACTTTTTGATTTTTATAAAAAAATATGATATAATATTTATAGAAAGAAATAGTATAAAAGGAGTAGGTTTATGGCTCACTATGTCACTTGTAAATTTTGTAAAGAGCGTTTTGATAGAGATAAAGAGCCAACAGTGAAAATATCTGAAAGAAGATATGCTCATAAAGCCTGTGCTGAAAAACAAGAGGCTCTAAAAACGCAAGATGAAAAAGATTTAGAAGAATTAGAAAATTATATAAAAAAGTTATTAAAAATTAATACTATAAGTGCAAAGATTAGAAAACAAATACATACATTTCATAAAGACTATAATTATAGTTATAGCGGTATGAAAAAAACTTTGCATTGGTTTTTTGAAATTAAAGGAAACCCAATAGAAAAAGCAAATGGTGGTATAGGCATTATTCCATATGTTTATGATGAAGCATGTCAATATTATTATGCTTTATATTTAGCTCAATTAGTAAATCAAGAGAAAAACATAGAAGAATATAAACCAACAGAGAGGATAATATCAATTTTTTCTCCAAGAACCTATATAAAAAAAAGAAAATTATTTAATCTTGATGAGGAGGAGAATTAATGGCACAAAGATATGTAGATATACCATCTATTATGCAAGTTATTGGCGGTATTTATGCTAATCCAAGTTTATTAGATATGGAAGATAAATACTTTTTTTGTGAAGAAGATTTCACAGAAGAATTTCATAGAATTATTTTTGGTTCTATTTATAATTTACATATGTTAGGGGCAAAAGAAATTACAATTAATGCTATTGAAGATTATTTAGAACAAAGACCAAAAAAATTAGCAGTTTATAAAGTTAATAAAGGTCAAGATTATTTGATAAAATTATCTAATTCCACTCAAGTTGCCGCATTTGATTATTATTACAATAGAATGAAGAAAATGACTTTATTAAGAATGTATAATGAAAAATGCGGAATGGATTTATCTTGGCTTTATGATATAGATAATATTTTAGATGTTAAGAAAAAACAAGCTCAAGAAGATTGGTTAGATAATTCTTCATTAGATACAATAGCAGATTTAATTAATGATAAAATTACAGATATAAGATTAAAATATGTAGACGATTCAAATGATAGTGCAGTTCAGGCGGGAGATGGAGCATTAGAACTTCTTTCTAGATTAAAAGAAACTCCAGAAATAGGTTATCCGCTTTTTGGTTCTTTAGTTAATACTATTACAAGAGGAGCAAGATTAAAAAAGTTTTATTTACGTTCTGCTGCGACAGGTGTAGGAAAGACAAGAGCAATGATAGCAGATGCTTGCACTATTGCTTGTTCAGAAATTTATAATCCTTATTCTCAAAATTGGGAAATCAATGGAACAAAAGAACCAACTTTATTTATAGCAACAGAGCAAGATAAAGAAGAAGTACAGACAATGATGTTAGCTTTTCTATCTAATGTAAATGAAGAACATATTATAGATGGAAATTATTATGCAGGCGAATGGGAGCGTGTAGTAAAGGCGGCAACAGTTCTTAAAGACAGTCCTTTATATATTGAACAATTACCTGATTTCTCTTTAAAAGATATTGAAACAACTATTAAAAGAGGAATTAGAGATTATGATGTTCGTTATGTCTTTTTTGATTATATACATACTTCAATGAAAATCTTAAGTGAAGTAACTTCAAAGACAGGTATTAAAGGATTAAGGGAAGATAATGTATTATTTATGATGTCTATTAAATTAAAAGATATGTGTAATCAATATGGCATTTTTATTATGTCTGCCACCCAGTTAAATGCAGAATATAAAACTGCAAGTCAATATGACCAAAACTTATTAAGAGGTGCAAAATCTATTGCAGATAAAATTGACTGTGGTATGATTATGTTGCAGACAAGCCAAGAAGATATGACTGCTCTTGAAAAAGTTTTAAGAGAAGGCGGATATCCTAATCCGACAATAAAAATTTCAGTTTATAAAAACAGAAGAGGTCGTTATAAAGATATATTATTGTGGTGTAAAGACGACAGAGGGACTTGTAAAATTGAACCAATGTTCGCAACAAATTATCAGTATGAGTTAATTAATATTGAAGATTTAAAGATAGAAGTAAAACCAAGACAAGAAGAACAACAAAGTGCTTTTTAGGAGAGAATATAAATGCATGAATATTATGATAAAGATGAAATAAAAAATTCTTTAACAATAGACGAAGTTTTTAATTTAGTTGCGGAGTTTGGCGGTGAACCTATTATGAAAGGTGAAAGTTTGTTCACTGCCAAAACAATTTGTCATAATAATTTTGGAGAAGGTTCTCATAAGTTATATTATTATGATAATACAAAATTATTTAAATGCTACACTGATTGTGGGACTTCTTTTGATATTTTTGAATTAGTTGCTAAAATTAAAAATCATAATAATGAAGTTATTTTCTTTCAAACGAGGGAAGGACTTGCCGCAAGAGCGTGGGAATTATATGATGCTGTTGATTATGTAGCTAAATATTTTAATAAAACACCAAAAAATGAAAATTTTTCAAATTTACAACCAAAACTTAATGATTGGAAAATTTTTGAAAAATATGAGCAAATAGATATAAAAAATGATAATAAAAAAAGAGTAGAATTAAAAAAGTATGATAATACTTTTTTAAAACATCTTCCTCAACCAAGAATAATTCCTTGGGAAAAGGAAGGCATAACAGATGAGGTAATGAAACAACATAATATCGCTTTTAATCCTTCATCTAATGGAATTGTTATTCCGCATTATGATATAAACAATAATCTAGTTGGAATTAGAGAAAGAACATTAATTAAGGACAACGAAAAATATGGAAAATATAGACCATCTATTTTGAATGGAGTAATGTTTAATCATCCATTAGGTTTTAATCTTTATAATTTAAACAATAGTAAAGATAATATTAAAAAATTAGAAAAAGTTTTTGTTTTTGAAGGCGAGAAGTCGCCGCTTCTTTATGCTTCTTATTTTGGAGCTGATAATGATATTTCTGTTGCTACTTGCGGATTTAATTTATTAAGTTATCAAGTAGAATTATTAATATCCTGTAGAGCAAAAGAAATTATCATTGCTTTTGATAAGCAGTTCCAAGAGCAAGGAGATGCAGAATGGGAAAAGCTTGTTAAGAAATTATATAATATTCACGATAAGTATGGCTCATATGTTCAAATTTCTTATTTGTTTGATAAACAAAATTTATTAGATTATAAAGATAGTCCAATAGATAAAGGAAAAGATATATTTTTACAATTATTTAAAGAAAGGGTAATTATATGACATGGTTAAAAAATTATAAATTTAAAAAAAGATATGCTTATAAAAAAATTTATATATATGGCTCTACTTTAATTTCATCAATTAATATGATGAATTTTATTGCTTTATATGTAGAAAAAATTAGAAAATTAAAAATAGTTGAAAGAACAGAAACTCGAATAGTATTTAAAAATAAAATGACACTTAATGCAGTAAAATGTAATGATAATATAAGAGGTATTAGGTGGGATGAATGTTTTATAGATAATCTCATTCCAATAACAGATAGAAAATCATTAATTTTTCCAAAAGCTACATGTATTTCTAGGAAGGGTGAAATATTACCTAACTATACAGAAAGAATACATTATTTTTAAGGAGTTAAATAAATGAATTTTAAATTAATTACAACACCCACTGAAAATTGGGGAGCTATTGTTCAAATTTTAGTCAATAGAGGAATAGAAAAAGAAAATATTGAACATTATTTACACACTTCTGATGAAGATATAAATTCTTTTGAAAGTCTTGGTGTAAATAACTTAAAGGCGGCAGCCGCGGCATTAATTCATGCAATTCAAAACAATTTAAAAGTTATAATCATAGTAGACTCAGATTGTGATGGATTTACATCTTCTGCATTACTTATTAATTATTTACACGATTTATTTCCTTATTGGGTTGAAAATTGTTTAGACTATTCTTTCCACGAAGGAAAACAACATGGATTAGCAGACCATATAGAAACTTTACTGGAATGTAATTATTCTCTTGTTATATGTCCAGATAGTTCCAGTAATGATTATGTAGAACATAAAAAACTTGCAGAAAATGCTACTCAAGTAATTGTTTTAGACCATCATGAAGCCGAAAGAATTAGTGAAAATGCTATTGTTATCAACAATCAATTATCAGATTATCCTAATAAAGATTTATCAGGAGTTGGTGTAACATGGCAATTTTGCAGATATATAGATAGCATTATGAAAACTTCTTATGCTGATAAATATTTAGATTTAGTTGCTCTTGGTAATTTAGCTGATATGATGAGTTTAAAATCATATGAAACAAAATATTTGATTAATAAGGGATTTAAAAATATAAAAAATCCGTTTATTTATTATATGGCTCAAAAAAATGCTTTTAAATTAGGTACGGAAATAACCCCAATGGGCGCAGCTTTTTATATTGCTCCTTTTGTTAATGCTATGAATAGGAGTGGAACTATGATAGAGAAAAAATTATTATTTGAATCAATGTTAAATTATAAAGCCTTTCAAATGGTGCCTTCAACCAAGAGAGGACATAAATTAGGAGAACAGGAAAAATTAGTTGAACAAGCAATTAGAACAGCAACGAATGTTAAAAATAGACAAACAAGAGAAGAAAATAAAGGTCTTGAAACTCTTGAAGGATTAATTGAAAAAAATAATATGTTAGAAAATAAAATTCTTCTTTTTCTATTGCAACCAGGCCAAATTGATACAAATATCGCGGGATTAATTGCAAATAAATTTATGGCTAAATATCAAAGACCTTGTTGTATCTTGACAAGAGTTGAAGAAGAAGATGAAGAAGGCCTTGTTCATATGTATTATAGAGGTTCAGCAAGAGGATATGAAAAATCAGGCGTCACTAATTTTAAAGATATATGTGAAGCGGGACCTAATGTAGAGTTTGCACAAGGACATCAAAATGCTTTTGGTTTGAGTATAGAGTTCACTTATCAAGGCGAGAAGGCTATTACTGAATTTTTAGAATATATAAATCAATATTTTAAAGATATAAGTCCAGAACCTGTTTATAATGTAGATTATATATATGAAGGTAATAATGTAAATCCTCAAAATATTTTAACTATAGGTGCATTAGATTATTTATGGGGACAAGATGTTGATGAGCCATATGTTGCTATTAAAAATTTAAAAATAACTAAAGATATGGTTACTATATATGCTAAATCAACAAATACATTAAAAATAACTTTACCTAGTAAAGTTAGCTTAATGAAATTTAACGTTTCAGAAGAAGAATGTAATAAATTTCAGACAGATGGTTTTATTGAATTAAATGTTGTAGGACGCTGTAACGTAAATGAATATAATGGTTGGATTAATGCTCAAATAATGATTGAAGATTATGAAATTATAGATTCAGCAAAATATTTCTTTTAATGAGTGGAGCGAGAGTGGTCGCTTCTTGGATTGAAAATAGGTTTTGACTTTTTTCAATCCAATTTTTCTTTATCTTGAAAAAATATAAAAAATATAGTATAATATAAGTAAAGAATAATAGAATAAGAAAGGCATATAAAATGATATTAACAGATAAACAAAATAAAGGGCTTAAAATTGCTATTGACCGATATACAAAGGGCGAAAAATATACCGTTATATCTGGATATGCGGGCACAGGTAAGACAACTCTAGTAAAATTTATTATAGATGCCTTATCTAATTATAATATTGATGCTAAAACAGAAGTTTGCTATGCAGCATACACTGGAAAAGCAGCGGAAGTGTTGAGAAAAAAAGGTAATAAAAATGCAATTACATTGCATAAATTGTTATATGATTTCTTTCCTAAAAGAGACGGTACTTTTTTCAGAAAGCCAAAAGAAGAATTAGAATATAAAATTGTAGTGGTAGATGAAGTTTCTATGGCTCCAAAAGAGTTGATGGAAAGATTGTTTAAATATAATGTTTATGTTATTTGCTTGGGAGACCCGTTCCAACTTCCGCCTATAGACAAAAAAGAAGATAATCATTTATTAGATAATCCGCATATTTTTTTAGATGAAGTAATGCGTCAAGCTGCGGAATCTGAAATTATTCAATTAACTATGAAAATTAGAAATAAAGAACCTATTCCTTTTATGCAAGGTAAAGAAGTGCAAGTAATTAAAAAAGAAGAATTAAATACGGGAATGTTATTATGGGCAGACCAGATATTAGTAGCAACTAATAACACTAGAAATAATATAAACCAACAGATGCGACAATTATTAGGCAAGGGTGATAAACCCGAAGAAGGTGATAAGATTATTTGTTTACGAAACTATTGGGAAAATAGTGATATGAAGGGCGAAAATATTTTAGTTAATGGTACTGTTGGCTATATAAAAGATTGTTATAGTTATTCTGTTAAACCTAAATTGCCAGGGAAAAATATAAATATAGATGTATTAAATGCTAATTTTACAACAGATGATGGCATCAATTTTGGTAGCTTAGAAATAGATAAACAAATGTTATCAACAGAAAAACCTTGTGTGGATTGGAAAACTTCATTTATGTTAAGTAAAAAATATAAAGAAAATAATCCAGTACCTAAAGAATTTGCTTATGCTTATGCAGTTACATGTCATAAAGCACAAGGCTCTGAATGGGATAAAGTTCTAGTTTTAGAAGAACGTTTTCCTTTTGATGAAGAAGAGCATGCTCGTTGGTTATATACAGCTTGCACTAGAGCATCAGAAAGGTTAGTATTAATAAGATAGGAGAGAAAAGTGAGTTTTTTAGAAGATAATTACACAAAGATATTTAAAAAAATATACAACAGAGGAATTAAAAAAAGATATATCTAATTTTGTAAATAAAAAAGGTCATTGTTATAAGTTTTTAAATCATTTCTTTGAGGAAGAGATTTTTAAAAGTAAAGCAAACAAATATTCAAAGTCACCTTATGAAGCATTAAACAATGATGAAGATATAGCATGGATTAAAAATTATGTTTCAACAAAACCTAATTTTTACACTAGCAAAGATGAAATTGTAAATATTAAAAGTTTTTTTAGAAACGGTACAAGAATAGCAAGAAAAGTAGCTAATTTTGATATTAGAGTTGCAAAAGATATTTATAATAGATATAGTAATGGAAAGAAATTAAATATTTTAGATACGTGTGCTGGCTTTGGTAGTAGAGGGGCGGCCGCGGTTTTATCTGGTCATAAATATACTGGTATAGATGCTAATTTAGGCGTAATAACCCAAAGCCAAAAAATGAAAGAGTTTTTGATTAAAAATAACTATATAAATGAAGAAGATTTAAAATATATATATGATGGGGCGGAAAATCCACATTTAGAATTAATTAATAATTTTGATTTAATGTTTACCTCTCCTCCTTATTTTAACCTAGAGAGTTATAGTAATGATAATTTTGCTTCAAGTAGTAATTATAATAATTATGATAAATGGCTAAAAGATTTTATGATACCTATGTTAAATAATACTAAAAATTATTTAAAAATTGATGGTTTAATATTAATAAACTGTAAAAATTTAACTAATTTAGGAAAACAAAAAATATTTGATGATGTTTTTAATATATTAAAGGAAGATACAGATTTAGAATTTGTAGAAATTTTTGATTTTAAAACTCCACAAAAGAATTTTTGGATGAATACAAGCTATACAAAAGACCAGTATAAAGGATGGAAAGAACCTGTTATGGTTTTTAAAAAGAAAAAATAAAGAATAGGAACATTAAGGAGTGAATAAAATATGACAATAACATATTATGATAAGTTTGCTTTTACTCCAAAAAGATGCAATAAATGTAATAGATTATTTATTTTTGAAATTTGGATATTTTGATTTAAAACAAATAAAATGCAAAAATTGCATTGACAAAAATGAAATTATATGATATAATATTTATATAATAAAAAATTAAGGAGTAAATGATGAAAAAGGAATGTATTAAAACTTTTAAACAAATTTACAAAGACAAAGAAGCTCAACAAGAAAAGAGTTTTCTTTATCATATGACAATAGTAAGAGATACAGAAAATTATCAATATCGTTTATTAAATATGGATACTATGACTTTGTGGAAGAATTATAGGTTTAGGACTTTTAAAGAAGCAGAGTCATTTTTAAATAAACATCCACATTATATAAACAGAAAGGCGGAATAATATGGCTCGTATGGAAATTCATTCACATACCGAGTACTCAAATCTTCGTTTGCTTGATTGTATTAATAAACCTGAAAAACTTATAGACCGAGCGATTGAGCTCGGTTTATCTGGGATTGCAATCACAGACCATGAATGTTTGAGTTCTCATATGCAAGTAAATATATATTCAGAAAAAATAAGAGAGAAGAATCCTGACTTTAAAATTGCTTTAGGTAATGAAATTTATTTATGTGAAACCAGAGAAAGTGGACAAAAATATTATCATTTTATTTTGATTGCAAAAAATAAAATGGGACATAGAGCATTAAGAGAATTATCTTCAAGAGCTTGGATGAACGCATATTCTGATAGAGGTATGCAAAGAGTTGTAACATTATATTCAGATTTAGAAGAAATTGTAAATAAATATCCTAATTCATTAATAGCAACAACAGCTTGTTTAGGAGGAGAGTTAAGTTCAGCAACAGTTGAATTAGTAAATTGTGAAGTTACTGGAGATAACATGGGTGCGACTGCCGCACATCAACATATAGTTAATTTTATGTTATTTTGTAAAAAATTATTTGGCGATGATTTTTATGTAGAGTGTGCACCTGGGACAAGTGCTGACCAGATAAAAGCAAATATTAGATTAAAAGCAATAGCAAAAGCATTTGATGTAAAAATGGTAATTGGTACTGATGCTCATTATTTAACAAAAGAAGATAGATTTGTACATAAAGCATTTTTAAATTCTAAAGGTGGAGAAAGAGAAGTTGATGAATTTTATGAATTTGCTTATCTTCAATCAGAAGAAGAAATTCAGAAAAACTTAACTCCATCAAGTATGAATTATGAACAAATGGTTGCAAATTCATATGAAATATATGAAAAGATTGAAAATTATTCATTAAGACATAACCAAACAATTCCAAAAGTAGCAGTTAAAGATTATCCAAAAAATCAAGATTGGATACCTGGATTTCAGATTACAAGAAAAATGCATATAAATGAAAATTATCCTATTTTACAAAGTATGCTAACATCTGATGATAAAATGGAAAGATATTGGGTAAATCAATGTTTAGATGCTTTAGTAGATAAAAATTTGTATAAAGAAAAATATTTAGATAGATTAGAAGAAGAAGCTGATATAAAAAGGGTTGTAGGCAAAGAATTAGGAACTAATATGTTTTCATATCCTGTAACTTTGCAACATTATATTGATTTATTTTGGAATTGTGGTAGTTTAGTAGGCGCAGGAAGAGGTTCAAGTTGTTCAGGATTGAATCACTTTCTATTAGGTATTACGCAGCTTGACCCACTGGAATGGGATTTACCTTTCTGGAGATACTTAAATAAAAAACGTTTAGAGCTTGGCGATATTGATTTAGACCTATGCCCAAGTAAAAGACCTACTATTATCAATGAAATTAAGAAAGAACGTGGAAAGAATTTTAATTCAGATATTGATGATTTATCTAAAGAAAATTTAGGTTGTACTTTAATTGCAACTTTTGGAACAGAAAGTACAAAAGCTACAATAGGAACAGCTTGTAGAGGATATAGAAGTGAAGAGTATCCTGATGGAATAGACCCAGATACTTCCGCATATTTATCTTCTTTGATACCTCAAGAAAGAGGTTTTGTATGGAGCTTAAATGATGTAGTTTATGGCAATCCTGAAAAAGATAGAAAACCTGTAAAAACTTTTGTTAATGAAGTTCAAAGTTATCCGGGTTTACTTGATATTATGTTCGGAATTGAAGGATTGATTAGTAGACGTGGAAGTCATGCATCTGGTGTTATTATGTTTGATGAAGACCCGTATGAATTTGGTTGTTTTATGAAAGCTCCTAATGGCGATATTATTACTCAATATGATTTACATATGTGTGAAGCTGCAGGAATGACAAAATACGACTTCTTATTAACAGAAGTTCAGGATAAACTTCTCAAAGCTATTCAGCTTTTACAAGAGAATGGAGAAATTGAAAAAGATTTATCATTAAGAGAAGTTTATGATAAGTATTTTCATCCAACAAAACTTCCTTTAGATGATAAAAGAATATGGGATGCATTAAGTAACAATAGTGTGTTAAATATTTTTCAGTTCGATAGTGATGTAGGAAGTCAGGCGGCAAAAAAGATTAGACCGCATAATATATTAGAAATGGCTGATGCTAATGGATTAATGAGACTGATGACATCTGAAAAAGGTGCGGAAACGCCTATGGAGAAATATATCAGATATAAAAATGATATATCTTTATGGTATAAAGAAATGGATGATTTTGGTTTAACAAAAGAAGAGCAGAAAACTTTAGAGCCATATTTCTTAAAATCATATGGAGTTCCACCATCACAAGAACAATTAATGCAAATGTTAATGGATGAAAATATATGCGGATTTAATTTGGAAGAAGCAAACGCCGCCCGTAAAATTGTAGGTAAAAAGCAAATGTCTAAAATACCGCAATTAAAGAAAGATATTTTAGAAAAAGCAAAAAGAAAAACTTTAGGTGAATATGTATGGAAATATGGTGTTGGGCCTCAGATGGGGTATTCATTTTCAGTAATTCATGCATTAGCCTATTCCTTTATCGGTGTTCAATCAATATATATTGCAACTAATTGGAATCCAATTTATTGGAACACTGCTTGCTTAATTGTAAATAGTGGTTCTCTTGATGAAGATGATGATACAGAGAGAAAAGAAAAAAATGCTGATTATGGCAAGATAGCAAAAGCATTAGGTGATACGGTAGGAAGAGGAATTAAAGTATCTTTAATTGATATAAATAAATCTGATTATAGTTTTAAACCTAATATTGAAACAAATGAAATCTTATTTGGTATGAAAGCATTAAGCGGTATTAATAAAGCAACTATTGATTTAATTAAAGCGGGAAGACCTTATGTAGGAATTAAAGATTTTATGCAGAGATGTCCGCTTAATAAAAAAGCAATGGTATCTTTAATTAAGTCAGGAGCTTTTGATAGATTAGAAGAAGATTGGGGAAAACAGTTAAAAGTATCTCCAAGAATTGTAATTATGACATATTATCTATCTATTGTAAGTGAACCTAAAAAACGTTTAACTTTACAAAATTTTAATGGATTAATTCAAAGAAATCTAATTCCTAAAGAATTAGATTTTGAAAAAAGAGTATTTATATTTAATAAATATTTAAAAACTTATAAAAAAGTTGGTCAATATTATGTATTTGATGAGCCTTGTGAAACTTTTTATAATACATTTTTTGACATAGAACAATTAGAAGTTATTAATGGCTGTACTTGTATTATTCAAAAAACATGGGATAAAATTTATAAAGAATGTATGGATAAAGCAAGGAATTATTTAAAAGATAATCAAGAGTCAATGTTAAAGAAATTTAATGAATTACTCTTTAAAGAGCAATGGGAAAAATATGCTTCTGGAAACATTTCTAGTTGGGAAATGGAAAGTTTATGTTTCTATTATCACGAGCATGAATTACAAGAAGTTAATGTAAATAAGTACGGAATTGTTAATTTCTTTAATTTACCGACAAATCCTGAAGTAGATTATTTCTTTAAAAGAAATGGTAGACAAATTCCTATTTATAAAACTTATAAAATTATAGGTACTGTTATTAGTAAGAATGATGCTAAATCTTCTATTTCTTTATTAACAACAGATGGAGTAGTAAATGTTAAATTTACAAAGGAATATTATGCTATGTTTAATAAACAAATTTCTGAAAAACAAGAAGATGGAACTAAGAAAATAAAAGAAAAAGGTTGGTTCACAAGAGGTACAAAAATAATGTGTACTGGTTTTAGAAGAGATGATATGTTTGTTACAAAGTCTTATAAAAATACTTTATCTCATCAACTTTATCGTATTACAAATGTTTTATCAGATGGAAATATTGAACTTACTCATGAACGATATGAGTCTAAAGAAAATATATAATTTATGGGTACCTTTCATCAATTATATAAAAAATATTTTTATATAATATAAGATGAAAGGAGCTTAAATAAATGAAAAAATATTGTGTGTATTTACATAAAAATAAAATTAATAATAAATGTTATGTAGGAATTACAAGTAGAAAACCAAGAGAAAGATGGCAATATGGAAATGGGTATAGAAAGCAACCTAAATTTTTTAATGCTATTTTAAAATATGGATGGAATAATTTTGAACATATTATTTTAGAAAAAGACTTGAATGAAGATGAAGCTTTGAAACAAGAAACTTATTACATTCAAAAATATAATAGTATAAAAAATGGTTATAATATATTAGAACAAGGTCAAAAAAGTTCTCCTTATTGTTTCCAAGGCATTAAAATTTATTGTATAGAAAACCAAACTTTTTATGAATCAATTGCTGAAGCATCTAGACAATTAGGATTTTCAAACCCAGGAGATATTGAAAAAGTTATTCGAGGAGAAAGAAATGGCTGTCATAATTTACATTTTTTAAAAGCTGAAGAAGCTACTGTGCAAAATATAAAAAAAGTACTTCAAAAGCGAACAGGAAAATTTAGAAAAGTTTATTGTTTAGAAACTCAACAAGTTTTTAATAGTTTGCAAGAAGCCGCCGATTTTTGTAATCGTTCTACTCAGTCCGTTATGTTAAATTGCCAAGGTAAAAGAAAAAAATGTGGAAACTATCATTTCCAATATTTTGAAGATAGTGAGGCTTTTCAGTTATTATATAATAAAATTACAGAAGTGGTTAATGGGGATATTAACTTAATACATGATAGATATAATGCGGAGGAAAATTAATATGGATTCTAAAAAAATAAAAATACTAGCTCTGTTTGGAGAAAGCGGAGCTGGTAAAGATACAGTGTTAAATGGACTCTTAGAAGAAAACCCTTCTTTTCATAGAATTGTATCTTGCACCACCCGCCCAAAAAGAGAAAATGAAATAGACGGGAAAGACTATAATTTTGTTACTTTAGTAGAAATGTTAGAAAATATAGAAAATAATGAAATGTTAGAATATACAGTTTTTAATAACTGGTATTATGGAACTATGTTATCTACATTGCACCCTGATAAAATTAATGTTGGTGTGTTTGACATTGCAGGCGTTTGTAACATTCTTAAAGATAAACGATTAGAAGTAGTTCCTATTTACATCTATTGTGATGATAAAAAAAGATTACAAAGAGTTTTAGCAAGAGAAAATAATCCAGACTGCTATGAAATTTGCAGACGTTTTATAACAGATAAAGAAGATTTTAAAATGTATAAAGATACATTTTTCTATGAAGAATTTGATAATAGATTTGAACCATCACATTTTTCTAATCTTTTAAAGTTAGTTCCATATGATTTTCTACAGGGCAATAATGATTAATTAATATTGAATAAATTAGATATTATATGATAACCTATTGGGAGGCTTTTTCCTAGCCTTCCCTGGTTAATCCAAAATTAAAAAATAGGAGGAAACAGAATGTTTTTTGTAAAAGAAAATGGAACTATTGTTGTTTTTGATAAAAATAAAATTAAAAAAGCAATAGTATCAGCAATGAAAGATGGTGGAATTTATTTACCTGACATTGCAAGATTAATTTCTATTGATACAGAGAAATACTTTTTAAAAGAAGGCGGCGACCAAAATGTAGTAACAAGAGAACAAGTTGACAAATATATATTTGATAGACTTATTCATTATGGTCAAAGTTTAACTGCAAAATCTTATGAAGATTTTAAAGTATTAAGAAAATATCAAAAGCAAACTATGGATAGTGATGAATCTATCCTATCTTTAATTGGCGGTAACAATGAAGAATTGCAGATGGAAAACTCTAATAAAGCTCCTTCATTAGCTCCAACTCAAAGAGATTTAATTGCTGGAGAAATTTCTAAATCAATAGCACGAAGAAAAATGATACCCGCTCATTTAATACATGCCCATGATGAAGGATTAATACATATCCACGATTTAGATTATTTTATACAGTCTATTAATAATTGCTGTTTAATTAATTTAAAAGATATGTTAGATAATGGCACTGTTATTAATGAAACTTTAATAGAAACACCGCATAGTTTTAGAACTGCGGCAACTATTACTACTCAAATAGTAGCTCAAGTTGCAAGCTGTCAATATGGCGGTCAAACTTTTTCTACTTCTCATTTAGCACCATATGTTCGTAAAAGTTATGATAATTATATAAAAGAAGTAGCATCTGAATTATATGACTGCTCTTTTGGAAATATTGATAGTGAAATTTTTAAAGAAAATGTAGAAAAAATTGCAAGAAAAAGATTGAAAAAAGAAATAGCAGATGGAGTTCAAACCATTCAATATCAATTAAACACTTTAATGACCACAAATGGACAATCTCCATTTTTATCTATTGCTATGTGGATAAATGAAGACCCTGAGTATGAAAAAGAAAATGCAATGATTATTGAAGAAATATTAAAACAAAGAATAACAGGAGTGAAAGATAAAGAAGGACATTATATTAGTCCTGCTTTCCCTAAATTATTATATTTCCTTGACGATAATAACGCATATGAAGATAGCAAATATTTTTATTTAACAGAACTTGCAGCAAAGTGTTCAGCTAAAAGATTAGTTCCAGATTACATTTCTGTAAAAGCAATGAAAGAAAACATCGGTGAAGTTTTTCCTTGTATGGGATGCAGAAGTTTTCTCTCTCCATGGTATGATGAAAATGGTAAAAATAAAGCTTATGGAAGATTTAATATGGGTGTAGTTTCATTAAATTTAGTTGATGTAGGGTTATCCGCAAATGGAGACTTAGATTTGTTTTGGGATATTCTTGATGAAAGATTAAATTTATGTTATGAAGCCTTAATGCTAAGAATAAATAAATTAAAAGGAACTACAACAGAAACAGCTCCTATACTTTGGGAACATGGTGCTTTCGCTAGATTACCAAAAGGTAGTAAAATAGATTCTTTATTAGAAAATGGATATGCTACAGTTAGTTTAGGATACCATGGTTTATATGAGTGCGTTTATTCGTTGATTGAAGAAAGCCATACTTCAGAAGCAGGTCAGGAATTGGCTTTAGAAATAATGAAAAAGTTAAAAGATACTTGCGATAAATGGAAAAAAGAAACTGGATATGGTTTTGGTTTATATGGAACTCCCGCAGAATCACTTACTTATAGATTTGCTCGTACTACAAAGAATAGATTTGGAGTTATTCCTCACGTAACAGATAAATTGTATTTAACAAATAGTTATCATGTTCATGTTACAGAACCTATTGATGCTTTTAGCAAATTAAAATTTGAAAGTCAATTTCAAAAATTATCAAGCGGCGGATGTATTTCTTATGTAGAAGTACCTAATATGAATGATAATATCCCCGCAGTAATTCAATTAATTCAATTTATTTATGAAAATATTCAGTATGCTGAAATAAATACTAAATCTGACTTATGTGAAAATTGCGGATATGAAGGCGAAATACTTATAAACCCAGATACTTTAGATTGGTATTGTCCTAATTGTGGATGCACAGACCATAGTAAATTGCATGTTACTAGAAGAGTATGTGGATATATCGGTTCAAACTTTTTTAATCGAGGTAAGACGCAGGAAATTAATGAGCGAGTAGTTCATTTAGATTAGGAGATTGATATGGAAATTATAGAAGATGGGAAAATATATAAAATAAAGTGTCCAAAGTGCAAATGCACTTTGGATACTCTGAAAAAGATAAATATAAAGTATTTGTTAAAGAAACTGTACAATTTACTTTAACAAATTATTATATAATTCTTATTATGATTATATTAAATGTCCAAAATGTAAAAATCATATTAAAATATAAAAGGAGAAAATTAATATGAGATATGCAGATTTAAAAGAAAATGATATAGTAGATGGAAAAGGTGTTTGTGTAAGCTTATGGATGCAAGGTTGTCCACATAGATGTCCTGGATGTCATAATCCTGAAACTTGGGATTTTAATGGCGGACAAGAAATAGAACCTAATAAGCTTACTGATAAAGTTTTAAAAGCAATAGATAAAAATGGAGTAAAAAGAAATTTTTCTATATTAGGCGGGGAACCTCTATGTCCGGAAAATAGAGAATATATTGCTGATTTATTATCAAAAGTAAGAAAACAATATCCTGATATAAAAATTTATATATGGACTGGTTATGTTTTAGACCAGCTTTTAAATGATGTTACTTTTGATTATGATAAAAAAATTTTTTCTAAAATTAATTATTTAATAGATGGACCTTTTATTCAATCGGAAAGAGATTTAACTCTTGAATTAAGAGGAAGTAAAAATCAATGTATTATTGGGTTTATAAATTGACAAAAAGAAAAAATTTTAATATAATTATATTAACAGAGAAAAAGGAGTTTTATAAGTATGTCAAAGATATATGATACAAAACCTTGTCAAATTGAAGCAATTCAATTTACAAAAGACAACAAAGAAGAATTACAATCATTTTGTGGAGATGATATTTGTTATGATTTTTCTGTAAAAGATGATGTAGCCTATTGTTGGATACATACTCTTGAAGGTGAAATGCAAGCAACAGAAAATGATTATATTATAAAAGGTTTAAGAGGTGAGTTTTATCCTTGCAAACCTGACGTATTTGAAAAGAAATATCAAGAGCATAAAAATGAAGTTTCAATGGGAACTTTATATGATATGAATAAACAAGCGGTTGCACAGGAAAAAGCCTTAACAGATAAAGAATTAGACGAAGAATTAAAAGTTGCTTATGAATATATTAAAAACCATAATCAGTATTTTATGTTATTAAATAATGATATTCATAATTATACTTTATTTAATCTTTGTTCTATAGGCGATAAAAAAATAAAAGCAAAAAATGCAGTTCAGGACTTAAAAGAATGTTTATTAAATAGAGGTAATGTAATAGGAATAGATGAATCAGATATTGCAGATGCTTTGGAAATCTGGCTGAAAGATTCTTCTAATGAAGTTTATTGTTATCATTTCTTTAGTTATGATGCTGCTATTATAGAGGAGTAATAAAGATGAAAAAAATTATAGGCGTTTTAAGACCTTTTGACTTAGTTCAAAAATTCTATGTATATGAAAATGGAAATAAAATAGATGCAGTTGGAGTAGAACTTAATGAAATTCCAACTATGGTTTTAGGTCTTTCTCAGCAATATGACGTTCATCAATTAGATTTAACAGGCCCAAAGCAATTTTCAAAAGGAATTTCTTCTAAAATAAAAGAAGAAGATATTAAAAAATATAGTAAAGAGACTCTTACAATCAATATTATTTAAGGAGATATAAAAATGAGATATTTAACAAAAGTTGTAGAAACATATAGACTATCAAGTGAAAAAGAAGTAGAAGAATTTTTAAAAGAATTAAAATCAGACCATCGTTTTACAGTAGCTAAATATAGTAGCACTAAAAAAGAGAAAAAGAGTAAGGGCGAAGTAATTGATGAATGGATAAGATTTGAAGTTACTAAACTGTTCAATGATGAAGCAGAACCAGTAGATGTAATTAATGTGAATTATGAACAGAAAAGTGCTTTTAATAATATAAATGAAACAATTGAGGAGGAAGAAGAATAATGATTATTCCAGTAGGAAATTTACAATATGAAATGAGACCATGTGCAGGAGCAGTTCAGATTAAAAAACTTAAAGATTCTGCTATAATTCCAACAAGAGGAAGTGAACAAGCAGCAGGATATGACTTATATGCAGCAATAGATGAAAGTATCACTATTCAGCCACATGAGACAGTTAAAATAGGAACAGGTTTAGCAATGGTTTTACCTAATGATACATTTGGAGCTATTTTTGCAAGAAGCGGATTAGCAACTAAACAAAGTTTACGTCCTGCAAATTGTGTTGGTGTTTGTGATTCAGATTATAGAGGAGAATATATTGTGCCTCTTCATAATGATAGTGATGAAGTAAAAACAATTAATCCTGGTGATAGAATTGCCCAATTAATTCTCTTACCTTTTTATCCTATTAATTTTGAAGAAGTAGAAGACTTGAATGAAACTGAAAGAGGCGAGGGTGGTTTCGGCAGTACAGACAACCAGTAATATAAATAAGAGCAATTTAATTGCTCTTATTTTTTGTTTAAAAAGGCTTGACATCTAAAAATTTTTATGTTATAATCTAGATATAGATAGGAGGATTTTAGATGAAAAGACTAGCATTAGATTTATCTACTAAATCAAGCGGTTGGGCTGTTTTCGACGATGAAGAATTAGTAGATTATGGATGCATTACTGCATCTTCAAATGATTTAATCAAAAGAATACAAAAAATTATATACGGTTTGGATAACGTATTAGAAAAATATAAAGTAGATAAAATTGTAGTAGAAGAAGTAAGACCTGAAACGGGCGTACAAAATATAAAAACACATAGAGCATTAATGTGGTTACAGGGAGCTGTAGCAATCTTTGTACATGAAAAATGCGGGAAGCTCGATATAGAATATTTATATCCAAGTCAATGGAGAAAAATATGTGGAATAAAAACTGGTAGTGGCGTTCGCCGCACCTCTTTAAAACCAAAAGATATTGAGTTTGTAAAAAATAAATATAATATTACAGTTAATGATGACATAGCAGATGCTATTGGTATTGGGTATGCTTCCGCAATGATTGATAAATTTAATTGGGAATAAAAAAAAGAGAGATAGAACTTATCTATCTCTCTTTTAAACTTTTAAAAAGGGCATTAGTAATATCTATGATTTCTTCTCCATATGTAGCGATTAAATCGGCAAATAATTCTTCTTGTTCTATTGATAAATCAATACCATAAGAAAACATCGCTGCATGAGTAAGTTCATGGCATATTACTCTCTTTAAAAGAAAACCATTAATATCATTATCTATATAAATAGTATGTGTATTATTATCGCAAACTCCGACTGTTTTTGTTTTATTGCTCCGTATTAATGCTTCATAATTAGAAGGCACAAATTTCAATTGCCATTCTATACCATTTATATTAAACATTAGGCTATCTTATTAGTTAGTTGAGCTAACTTTTGTTTTAATATTGTTTTTTCTTCAGTAGTTGCACCGCTTATCATTTCAGTAATATCTTCACTTAATTCTTTTAAGTATCTCTCTAATTCTTCTATCTGTTTTTCTTTTCCATGATGCATCTCTTTTGATTCCATATAATATTTTCTCATTACTGGACTTTTACCTTCTCTTACGTCTCTCATTTCTGTAGGATAAGAAGTTGATGGAGTTGTATATCTACCATCATTATGTGTCATATTACCATCGTGATAATACATTTTTCCATAATCTCTATCCATATCTCTATATCTAGTATAATCTGGATAATGTACATAAGGTGTATAATATTTTCTACTGTATTTTTCTTCTTCTTCTCTTTCTTCCATTGCTTTTGAAACATTGCAATAGTAAATAGCTTCAGACATATCTTTAATCATATCTATTGCTTCACCTAATTCTTTTGTATTTACTTCTTGCATGTTGCCATTAATTTGACTTTCAACGCAATTAACTAAATTCTCTTTTATTCTTTTTAATCTTTCCATTTCCTTATACCTCCTTAAGCAACCCTATCCACAATTAGATTTGCATTTTGTACTAAAATTGCTTGAGTGCTTGTGTTTTCTACACTTATCTGGGCACAGCAGCATTTAGGTACATCAATATAAACACTACTTGCAACATTGTTATATTGTTCTACTGCTGCAGGAGTTTCAATCATTGTAGTAGTAGCAATTGGTTCTCCATTTATAGCAATAGCTAATGAGATTGCTTCTGCTGTTCCTCCTGTTGGAACCGCAATGTTTCCACCAAAAGTAACTTTAAACCTTGCGCGGCACTGTTGAGTAATGCCACGCAAAGTAACTAATCCACTACCTTCCCTATGGATTATGGAGTTACTTCCTTTTACTGGCGTTGATGTTAATAAGACATTGTTATTTGCGTTTACAGTTTGAGCTGTATTTGCTGTATATTCTGCCATTTTTATATCCTCCAATATAGTTTCTAGTTATTTTTATTAAGCTAATGTTCCGCAGCAATTACCATAGCTATATGCATTACCGCAGTTGCAGTATGGATTAGCTGTAATATATGCTGGGACTGGTGATGGTCTTAACTCATTTACTAAGTAAGCATTTTGTGCTGCCTGGCTGGCTGCAAGATTAGCTGAAGTTAACTGAGCTGTAAGTTCAGTAATTTTATCCTGCATTGCATCTACCTTATTTTGCTGTATTGCTTCTAAAATTGCTCTTGTGTTTGAATTTTGAGAATCAATAATATCTCTTGTATTATTAGAAGCGTTAGTGTTAATAGCACATGTGTCAGTTGCCATGTCGTATCTAACCTGAGCAATAGCAGCTCTATTTTCACAGCAGCAATCTGCTAATTGAGATTGAAGTGCGTTAGTGTTTTGCATATTTGCAACAGTGTTAGCATTAATATCCTGCTGAATAGCATTTGTATTCTGCATTGCCCCTACATTAACACTATTTATTCCAGCTTGTGTTTGATAACCAAGAGAGCAAATAGCATTGTCTACTCCTGAAAATCCTGTTGTTAATGTGTTTTGAACCCCTGCAAATCCATTTAACATTCCTGTGTTCATTGCATAAAATCCATCACATAAGCCACTCTGAATACCTCTTACTCCATTTTCAAGCTGACCAAAGTTCATATCCTGACATAAATCAGCTCTAGTAATAGCACCTTCTACAGCACCTGCACCATTGCGGCCATATCCGAAGCCATTTCCGCCCCATCCGCAAAATGCGAATAAGAATAAAATGATAATCCACCAAGCACCATTTCCGCCAAAGTTATCATCATTTCTGTCTCCAGTTGCAGCTGCAATATCTGATAAGCTGTATCCTGTTGTTCCATTATTAAACATTTCTGTTTCCTCCTTATAAAATTATTTATTATTTACAATCCAAGAGTTTTCTTGAAATTGTTAAATTCAGTATCAAAATCTATTCCTTTTTCTTTTGCTAAATTACGAGCAATCTGTTCAATTTCGCCACTTTTATTTCCTTTTGCAAGCTGTAATAAATTTGCGGCAAATGGATTATTTTCTGTTTGTTGTTCCAACATACTTAATACCATTTGCTGAGGATTCCCGCCATTTTTCATTAAAGAAATAATTTGCATCATATTAGTAGGCATTTGCATTTACCTCCTTTTTAGGTTGTTCAACTATTGGTGTTACTTCTTGGGGCGTTGTTTCTGGAATTTTAATAACATTATCTATTTTACTTTCTAGCTGATTTATACGCTCAAGAATAACGTCAATAGGATTTTGCTCTGCCATAGGTTGGCTAGTATCTGGCTTAAAAGTTATGATATTTGTAGTCCCATTATTATTCCAAGATTTGATATAGATTTCACTTAAATCTGCTTTTGGAAAAATCCCATAACTTCCTATAGGTACATCAGTAACCTTTACAATATCCTTACTATCAACAATTTTACCATTTAATGTTTGTGTTTGAGCTTGCTGTGGTTGCATATTTTGATTATAAGGTATATTATAAGAATAACTTGGATTATAATAGTTGGGATTATAATTTGGATAATAATTCATACTTTCTTGCTCCTTTCTTTTAAAAATTTATTTATATCCTTCGTTGTCATTAGTATATAAATTTTTGCTAAAGATGAATTTATTAAAATGTCCTAAATTTTAATTAAAATTTATTGAAATCTTAAAATTTGGCATATAGTGTAAAAAATAAAAAGAGATAAGGATTTTATCATATGCGATAAGAATTTAGATGTTTTAAAATATAAGAAAGAAAAATTTGCATAAAAAAATAGAGAAGTCTATAAGACTTCTCTATTAATTTTCTATAGGCATATAATCCATATTTCCACTAGTATAAGTAAGATATATGTAACCACCACCAAAATCTTCTAAATTTGGACCTAAACCTTCAGTAGATGTAGATAAAAACCAAATATCTAGACATCGTTCCTTAGGAATATACGAAAATTGCTCAGCATTGAAAAAGTAGGTTTGGTTAGCATAGCCCTCCCCAGCTGGTGTTATAGTAAAATAAGCACTTAAAAGATATCCATAATCATCTGGTACTTTTACTTTTGCTTTTATTTGTCTTACTGCATTATCTATTGTAGTAACTTTTCTTAATATATACTGCTTTTGATTTACGTGTTGGGGGTCCCAACCACTCTGCTTTGTTACATGAATTCTTTTTCCTTTTATTCCAAAAATAAAATCTTGCATATAAACAGGTAATACATTAGAATTAAAAGTCATAGTTCCAGATTTATTAATAGAAAAAGCATTTTTTCTATCAGTGTCACTGCTACCATTTCCAATAGAAAAAAGCATAGAGCTATTAGTTTCATTAAAACAACCAAAAGCTGCTTGTGGTTCTATACCAACAGTTCTTAGTTCTCTTCCATGGCAAAAAGAATATGGTGCCGAAGCACTGCTTTTATATCCACCTGCATGTGAGCTATTTCCAATAGCTTCAGTATTATTACCTTCTGCATGTGAATAAGATCCTTTCGCTATACTGTAGTTGCCTTCTGCGTGTGATGCATATCCAGTAGCTTTAGAATTGCTACCTTCAGCATGTGAATAAGTTCCATTAGCGTTAGTCTGTACACCTTCAGCATGTGAACAAGTTCCACTAGCATATGCATACATACCTTCTGCATGAGAATATTTACCATATGCTTTAGTTGCACAACCTTCCGCATGAGCTGCTTCACCATTTGCTTGTAAGGCAATACTAATATCATCACCTCCAGGTACTAAAATAGATTGGCCTTCCGCATGTGAATTTTTACCATTAGCACTAGTAAAATAGCCTTCAGCGTGAGAATTTTCTCCACTAGCACTAGTATGCATGCCCTCCGCATGACCTCGAAGTCCAGAAGCTACAGTTTTTTGCCCTTCAGCATGGGAATAATCAGTCGCTGCATAATTATCATAACCTTCAGCGTGTGCTGCAACCCCACGAGCTTTAGTTGCCCAACCTTCTGCATGAGCATACTTGGCCTCTTCAGTAGTGCTGGTACCTTGACCTTCTGCATGGGAACTTTCTGCTATTGCATAAGTTCCATCACCAAAAGATGAACTATTTAATCCTTCAGCATGAGCGGCATCTCCTACCGCAATTGAATTACTGCCAGAAGCCAGTGTTTTTGTTCCTATTGAAGCACTATAAACCCCATGCTGCTTAGAGCTGCTGCCTCCAAGGTCAATCTTATCATCTTGATACAAACTTCTTTCTGCTTTATCTTCTAAAACAACTTGTACATTTTCATGTGTTCCATCATTATATTCTACAATTACATTTTCTGCGTTTACACTAATAGGATACTCAGGAGTTGTAGTAGTTTCATTAATTTTAATTTTAGCTTTTTTAATAGCATCTTTTTCAACTTCTATTTCTTTATAAGTATAAGTAAAAGAACTTACAGGCTGAGAGCCCACTCCATTAACTAAAGAGTCAACTGCAATAACATATCTTCCACCATCTTTAAAATAATTATTATAATCAAAAGTATAGCTTGTATTTGTTAAATTATCTGCTATTAATGTGTTATTAATATATAATCTATATATAATTATATATGAATACTGTATTTGTGGATTCCAAGAAAATGTAATTTGTTTACTTGTTCTATCTAAATTAGAAACTCGAATTCCAGTAATAGGTATTGGTCTATTAATATAAACACAAGGTGCTGAAGTAGCTACTCCCGCATCATTATTAGCAGTTACAGTAATATTAACCTGTCCTATATAATCTTTTAATACCGTTTGCTTTAAATCATAAAAATTCTTTTCTGTACTGTAATTATTTCCTAAAATACTTACCATATATGAAGTTGCATTCTCAATAGCTCCCCAATGCAACACTTTATTTGTATCTATATACAAACCTGTTGGGGCTGCTGGTGCACGCCATTCGCTTAAAAAGAAAGTAGTCTGATTACTTGTAGCAGTTTCAGTAATACCAGGGTCCGTGATAGTTCTTGAAGTCTCAACTATTGCTGTATAAGTATTATTTCCATCTAAATTATATTGTCCATCATGTGGGAAAAAACTATCTGTATTAGATATTATTTTAGTAAATTTTAATACTGACCCCTTATAAACCTTTAAAAGTTTATTAAAATTATTACTAGCAACTTCATCATCATATACCAGTTTTATATTACATTGTTGTCGATATGTTTCATTTACTGTAATAGAAAAAGATTGAGGCTTTAAAGACGGTCTGGTATCTGCATCATATGTAGATGTAGTAGATTGCTTAGCTGAATCATATATGTTAGCTCCAACTCTAATTCTATAAAAAAGTTCAAACTTATATTCTCCCGCAGTAATTGCCCCATTAAAAATATTATATAAACTATAAAAAACACCATTTTGAACATCTATAGTTTTTATTTCTTTTGTAGTTTTATTTTGAACTGTCATTTTATATTCTAAATGATTATCTAATAAAAAAACATTTGAAATATAAGCAAAACCTACATTAAATAAAAAATTATTTCTATAACCTTGTTCTTTAGGATTCGAAGATGAATCATAGAGATTAAACACAGTTCCATTTACCTGTCCAATATCGGCGGGAGTTGTAAAAGAAATTTCATCACTTGTGCTATCAGCAACTTCCTCATTATCTTTCATTCCTGTTAATTTTAATTTATATTTTGTATTAGGTTTTATTTCATCTTGAAGTAAATATAAAGGAAGATTTGAAATTGAACTAGTTATTGCTTTTGTTACAGTGTTGACATAAATTCCACTACTAGTCATAATTTTACATTGAATGTGAGAATAGTCTTTAGTACTTTCACCATTCCAAGAAACAACCATATAATTTAATTCTTTCCCATACTCGGGATTTACTACAACGCCTATAATTTTTGACATTTATTTTCTCCTTTCTCTCTTTTAATTTAATAATATATCAACCAAAGTATTATCTGATTGATTATTATTAAATTTTATATAATTTATTTTTATATTATTAAATTCTAAAATTCCAGTAGAACCAATTTTAAAAACAACTTCATTACTTTCATTTTTATTTAAAGGTAATGCTACATATACAATTTGGTCTGCTAAAGTTTGTATTCTAAAATGTTTAATATTATAATTTTCTAAATCCGTAAAAATGATATCACCTGCTTTAAAAGGTCCTTGAACCTGGATGAAACCATTATTATTTCTGTGTAACATTTTTTATACCTCCTTAATATTTATAATTCATAATAAAAGAGGTTTTTGTATTTTGTTGATTAAAAACAAAACCTATAAAACTAATATTGTAATCATCATAAATTTTATAATAATTACTAGGACCAATTTTAATATCTTCATTATTTAAAACAAAAAAGATATTTTCATCTCCTTCAATAGTAAGCTCTCTAATTGAAGTCATTGTACTATCTCCAAGTACACTTCCTATTAAATTATTTACTATTCTTATCTCTAAATTATCAATAGATAAAACATGAGAAACATAATTATTAGATGTTTCAACTTGAAAGATAACTTGATTACATACTTTTTCTGGAGAAAAAATAATTTCATATTTTTTCACATTGTTAGTTTTATCTTGAATCCCACTTTCTAAACTTAATTTTCTAAAGATAATATCATCATCAGCTAATTCTCCTTCAGAATTATAACTTAATAATATATTTTTATCTGTATCAGATGGTACTAATTCAAAATAAAGATAATAACATTTACCAACTTCGAATTGCTTACCATTTTCTAGTTGAATAACTGTATAATATCCATTATTATCTCTTATGGTATTAATAATTTTATAATCTTCTAAAGCAATAGGTTTAGAATAATAATTATCTATATCTACTAAAGTATCGCTATTAGTGCCTTGATATAAATGTTGTCCTATTTTATATGTTTTAGCCACTCCTTTTACTCCTTTCTAAATAGTATCCAATGCTCTAGTGCAAGATATAGACATTGTGCCTTCCGCTTCTAGAGGGATTGAATAAGATTCTATTATATAATCTCCGTATATCTCACTTTTTTTATCTAAAACAGATATGCGAATATTTGGTTCAAGATAATAAATTGGAATACTTTCTATTTCAATACTCTCATTTAAACTTACGCATTGATATAATAAATCTCTAGCTGCATAAAAAGCACTATTCCAAATAGCACTTGTTTTAGATAAATTTTTATAAATAGATGAAGGAACCAATATATATCTTTGCCCAGTTAATAAGTAATCATCAATTTCTTGTTGAGTATCTTCTCCCACTGTATAATCTTCATTACATTCAATTAAAACATAATCAGGAATATCAGGTTCAAAAATACAATTAACTTTACTATCAGAATATGATTTAGTTCTTTTTCCAATATTATCTATACTATATTTAGCAACTTCTGTATTGCTATCTATAATATCTAAATAATATTTAACATTATACATATTAATATCTGTTTTTGCTATATATTTATTGTTTTCTATAGAATAAAATGCAGGCCACGCCTCTTCTAGTTCTATAAAATAATTATTAGTATCTCCGCCGGAACGAGTACCCTCAATCCCGCTTAAATATAAATCATCTCTCCAATTAGGTGGTGTTATAGTGTCTACTATTGTAGCATCTTTTAATATAACATAATCTTTAATTTTAGGATTCCATTGATAAAAAATATTAGTTGAAATATCTCTATAAACTAATTCATTCACTCCTATTTTAGGAAAATTATCATAATTAGAATAATCAATACTAACCAATAATCTATTATTTGTTTTATCATAAACAAAATTATTATATTTATGGTTACTCCAATTTGCGGGAATTGTATCAATAGCTAAATGATAACGTATTTGAGTAGCAGTTCCATCTATACCTTTCGCTTCGCCCCATACTATAAAATCATTCTTTATATTTTCCCATTTCGGAGAATTAGAATAAGAAATAAATAAATCTGGATTATTAAATACATATGTAGCATTGCTTTTGCCTATTTCAGATAAATAAGCATCTTTTTCTAAATTTAATAATTTGTTTAAATCTCCCGTTGCTTTTGAAGTATTTAAGTAATTTTGAATTTCTCTAAATACAAAATTTCCATCTATATCATAAAAATATTCAAAATTGCCAAGTGTATCTTTTATTTTATCTAAGATTGAAGTGATAGAGTCTCCTGCATTTGCTTGTAATCCATTTGCATCATCTTCTGCAGGGTATACTAAATCTTCATATAAACCACCAATATAATCTCCTTCAGAAAAGTATAAATTACCTAAACCATTAGTAGAGAAACTATATCCTGCAACAGGCGGTGTTGGCGCATCTTCTATTTTTTCAACAGTATCACCCAAATAATAAATACCATTGTGACTATCATTTTGAGCAAAATAAATTCCTTGTTTTTTCTCTTGTGCATTATTATTATTGTCTTTACCCGTTGTTGAAGTATTGATTGCTACTTTTTTTTCTTTCCACATCATTCCCATAATTGCAGTTTTAGGAACTCCATCAATAATAATTTTACTTAATTGCTCTCCACCCCAATGATTTACTAATTCAGTAATCAATTGATATATTGTTATTTGCTCTGTTACAATTGTTCCACTTTCATCAAGAGTATCAAAAGTATCTAAATATACAGATGCGGGGAATGTGCCTCCACAATCACCATTTAATAAACACATTTTATCCTGTAAATTCATTGATATTGTTAAACCAGCTTCACTATTAGAAAAAGATGGAGACTGCATTACATAAATACCTTGCGGAAACCATATATAATCATAATCAGAATATTGCGGATATTCTTTCTTTAAAGTGTTTTTAATACCTATTTGTAAAGAAACCTTTCTATTGATAACAAATAATTGTTTTAAATCCATGCTATCATAGTCTACAGTATCCGCAATAAACTCTAAACTAGCTGTTCTTCTCACGGTAGAGCTACCATCAATACTAATGCTACCGGAAGTAACCCTACCAGTTACTTCCGCAATAGCTCTTTCTTCTTTTGTCAAAACTATAACTTTTATAATCTTTGTTTTTATTTTTTCTAAATCCAACTGATGTAAAAACAAAGAATCAGATAAGTAAGAAAAATTATTTATCATTTTTTGCATACTCTCCTTTCTCTGTTTCATAAGTGTAATTAATATAAGCATTAATAGGTACTTTTGCAATTTGACTTTCTTTATCATAAGAATAAAATTTATCGTTCAAATATATATAATTTTCATATTCTGTATCTGTTGTCATAATAAAATCTTGATAGTCTGTTCCTTTTTCAAGACCTTTTTTATCTAATAATGCTAAATTTTCTTTAGAAATACTATTTTTTATATCTTCTATACTATCAAAATTACTTCCTATTAAATATTTAGTTGAAATTCTATAAATGCCATATTCAACAGGTTGAGATATTTCTGATAAAAAGTTATAAATATTTTCATCTTCATGGACTTTATTACTTGAAAGATATAATCCTCCAAAATAAGCATCTAAAATAACATATTGGTCATCATAAAAATCAAGTTTATTATTATTCCAAACAATGTGCTTATAATAATTATTATTGTCTGCGGAGTCTTTGACATATAAAACTGTACCAGCTTCCGCCTCTATTCCTAATCTATCAATAGATAATAACTTAATATAAAATCTTTTTGAACTAACTTGATATTTATTTCTTAAAATAGGTAATATATGCTCGTTATATCTAAATGTTCTTCTTTCTTGTCCTATACCTTTATAAGCAAAAATATTATTAATGATTTGATTATTTTTAATATTCTTCTCCATTGTAACAATATAATCAATTACAACTTTTGGTGTTTCATCATATAATTGATTAATTTTAGGAAAATATAATGAAGTAACTGGAGTATTAAAATCCGCTATTTCATAATAAGGAATATCTTTTGATACAAAAATATCTTTATTATTAATGTTAATAATATATCCTTTACCTACTTCTTTTGCATTAGCAAAATCTGTGCTTATAGAAGATAATTGTCCATCTTCTGAAGTATAAATAGTTTGAGCATCTGTTTCATTCACAAATCTAATTTTTAACCAATTAAAATTTTTAAAAGTATTAATTATATCTGATGTTCCTTCATAAGCATGTTTATTATTTACTTCTTCTATTATTTCAGTTGTTCCTGTAAAAGTTCCCATAATTTGTCCTACAAAATCTTCTGTAATAATATTTTGTGTGGTGTCTCCTATGTATTGTATTCCATATTTATCAATATTAGCAAAAGAATAATCAGAAACTTCTGTTACAGTGGCAGATAGATTATATACTAATCTACCTAATTGTTCTTCTGGAGTAATAGAAATTTCAGTAAATTTAACTAACATATTTCCTTCAGGAGTTGAACGGAATAATTTTATATTATCTTCATGTAAAAAATCTAATACTTTTTCTCTAAAATCTCTTTCATAAATATAATTATTTTGAGAAGTTATATGTTTAATATTATTAAAATTATCATACTCTTTTACTATATCAGAAGAAAAATACATATTATCTTTTGTTGTAAATAAATTTTCATTTGTAAAAGTATTATGACCCTCTTCATCTATAGTTACCAGTTCATATTCATCACTAAAAAAAGATATTAAACTATTTAAAGTAAAACTTTTATAATTTACAACTCCATTCTTTGTAATGAAAGGATACTTTGAACCAAGAGTAGAGGTAACTGACTCCATTACATTTCTTGTAAGAGAATCAATAGAAGAATTATATTTTAAACATAACATCTTCCCATCTCTAACTATATAAATATCATCTAAATAATTAATTGCGGAAATAGGGTTATCATTTTTATCTAACTCTTTTAATAAAACTCCCCTTCTACCTAAATTATCAAATCTTTGAACTCCATATCTATAAAAAACTCCGCTCTTCGTTGTATAATCATACCAAGTATAATCTAAAGGAATTCCGTCTGATATATATACTCTATGTACATCTTCCCATACTGTATAATTACTTTCACTAGAAGTTCTTCTAAAATTTATAACGCCAATAAATCCCGATATATTATCTTCTTTATGTCTTACATTAATTTTTATACGTCCTAAATCATCCTGAGCTTCCGTGGAAAGAATTGCGTTAAGCGGGTTCCCGCCGCTTGTAATTATCTTTATATAAAAATCTTTTGATTCTTTATATTTAGTTATAGTAGTATAATCAAACCTAATTCTATAATTCATATCTTCACTAAATTGATAATTAAATGTATATTTAAAAACATTAGGAGTATATTCATTAGCATAAAGAATACCAGAATCACTGATTAAAGTTTCTTCTTTATCATCAATATAAGCTCTTATACGGTAAGACTCTAATTTCTCTTGTTCTTGGCTATCTCTAAAAAGCAATTGACCATTTAAGTCAGTTAAATTTGAAACATAAAAAGTGCTTGATAAAGCACCAGTTAAAGATTCTTGATTTAATTCTGATATATAAATACTAGGTTGTGAAATAGGTCTTAATAAACAAACGGTTGACCATTCCGAAAAATTATTTATTTGTTCATTAAACCAATCAATAGTTCCAATATTTTTTGCATTTGTCGCTTCGCCTTTTTTAGTGAAACGAATTTGAGCTTTCATATATTGATTTATTGTAAATTTTTTTTCATCTTTATTGTCAAGACTAACAAAGTCTTCTTCAGTTAATGTAATATAATATTTATTATTACCACTAACAGTTTCATCAATCCCAAATTTATCTTTATCTTTGCTAGTAAATACTTTTATACCATTAGTTGCTTTTAATAAAGATTGATTAGTATATTGATTTCTAACTGTAACTTGAATACAATCTGAAATTTGTTCATAACTATTATAGGCAGAAATGCCAAAATATATTCTAATAGTTGCTCTTTGTTTCTCTTCATTAAATTTATCATTTATAATAGGGAAAGCGGGCATATAAGTCTCTACTATTGGCGGATAAATATCTATTTTAAAAGCCATATTATTTTCTCCTTTTTCTCTTTTAATTTTTATTATTCTGTTGGAGGAGTATTAGGCAATGCTCTTAAGTCCTGCATTAATTTACCAATATAAGAATTACCATGTTCATCTCGATAATTTTTATATCTTCTCTCTATTCCTTCCAAACTGTAATCATCAATCCATTTTTTTTCATAGCAAAAATAATGATGTTTTTCTGTTATCCACGTTTTTATATCATTTTTATCTGAATCAATTAACAAATCTACTTTATTAGCAATAATTGTTAAATACTCACAGATATGTTTTTGCTCTGCTGCTAAATCTTCTATTTTTTTATCTTCTTTTCTAATTTTTGCATATACATTTTCTCTTTCTTTATCTTCATTAAAACCTTTCTTAAAAAGTTGTCTTAATTTTGTCACAGCCCATTCTACAAAAGTAACAACTTCTTTAATGGCAATAGCTAACATAACAACAAACATAAGTATTTCTGCTATAGAATATGTTGTTAATAGTTCTAACATAATATCCTCCTTCGACTTTTCGCTATTTTATATAAAACTCTATTGGTTAAAATAAAACAATTTAGTCCAAGCAATAAAAAAATAGGGATAGTTTAAAACTATCCCTATTATATTTATTATTTTTGCTTACCAATAATTCCTTCAATAGTAGTGATAACAAACTTTTCTATATCACCATAGTTATTTTGAATTGCGGAAGTTACTTTATCATTCATTAGATTTAAGGCTTGATTTTTAGCTTTTTCTAATGCTTTCTTTTGAGCCTCTAAAGTAAAGTCGCCATTCTTTTTTAGGTCATCAACATATGTCTGTTGAACTGAATTAACTGCTGTAGCAATAATATCTGCTGCTTTCTTTAATTGCTCATTATTAACTTTTTCATCTACATATTTTTTTGCAAAATATGTTAATACTGAAATAGCAACAGGTATAACAATAGATATAATTGTTTGTAAAATCATTAAAAATACTTCCATATTTACCTCCTTAATCAAGAAAACAATTAGGTTCTGTAGAACCTAAAATAAATTTAGCTTCATTTATATCTCCATTTGTGATTAAAACATAAACACCAACACCAGGTTTATATTTTTTATCTGTATTACTATAAGCAACAATAGAAGAATCTTGATAGGTAACTTTATATTGATTACCTTTAATGTTTTCTTCTATTACTCCATATATAGTTGTGTTAAAATTGCTTGTTTCTAATCTTCTATTAATTAAAATATCAATAGCATTTAGAATTGCATTATTAATTTCTTTCTCTCTCTTCATAACATATTCTCCTTTTTTCTCTATGATTAAAATAAAAGTTAATATAATAATATTAATTTATCTTAACCAGTGGAGGCGGGGTTGCCGCCATCCGCTATCTTCTTTTAGTAGAATATGCTTTTTGAGTTGCCATATTTTCTAATGAATTAAATGCTTTTTCAATTTCTTTTGCATTTGATACTCCAGGGAAGTCCGCATTTATAGTAACATTTTGGTCTATAGTTACTTCATCATTTGAAATGCCTTGTTTCATAGATAATTGATTTTGAAGAGTAAAATCTTTTTTGATACTTTGCATATTACTATATAAAGTATCTATAATTTGTTGAGCAATTAAAGAAGATAAATCTAAACTTTGAGTATTTATTTCTCTAACACTATCAACAATTTTTAACATATTTGCAGTATCTTCTTTATTAAGAACTAATTCTTTTTCATGTAACATAGCAATTTTGCCATCTGAAGAACTCCAATTTCCGGTATAACCACCAGTGTCATATCCCTCAAACCATTTTTCTATATCTGAATATGATAACCAACGTGTCATGTTATTATAAGGATTTACAATTTTTGCTATTTGAGGCTTATTTTTAGGTTGAGCAATTTGCATAACTACCCAATCTACTTCAGAAGTTCTTAAATATGTCCCAGTAGGATTACCTTTTTTGTCATATTCAGGAACACCCGCAGGATTAGGTCCTTCGCCTTTACCTTGAATATAATCACCAGCATCAACATGACCATTTTTTTGTTTTGATAATGATTTTTGAGATGCATCAATTGCAGCCTTATATTCAGAAGCTGAAGCTTTCTTTCCATTAACTGATAAAGTGTAACTATTCTTATAATGAGTTGTAACTGTAACTTTTTTACCTTTTAACTTGTTAATAGCAGTTTGTAAGTTTCCAACTTCTCCAGTTGCGATATGCAATGAAGCACCTAACGCATCAATAGGAGCTTTAACTTCATTTAAACTTTCTTTTAATTTTTTGATTTTATCATTATTATTAATTATTTTTCTATAAGCATCATATTTTTCTACCGCTTTATTCCATTCGTTCTTAACTCCTTCTACTTTTTTCTGATGAGTAGTTAATATAGTATTCATTGCAGGTATTTGAACACCAATTTCTGTTGTCAAATTACCAAAGCCATCTTTATAATTTGACATTGCAGTATTACAATTTTTCCAAACATTTTTTATTACAGTTTCCATCTCTCTAGAATTTTTATTAATTCCTGAATAATAATTAGTAAATGCAGTACCTAATTTTGGTAAACTATCTTTTATCCAACGTTGTTTTTCATCATCAGATAATTTTTGCCAAATTTTATTAGTTTTTTTAGTTTGGCTCATTGCAATTGTATATGCAGCTTCTGCATAATCATTCTGAGATTGTAAAAGGTCATCATAAGCTGCATCATATTCCATTTTCCATTCTGTATAATAATCACCAACATGTGTTTGCATCCATGATTCTATTTGTTCTTGAGTTAAACTATCTACATTTTCAAGACCTTCTGATTCCGCTTTAGCTTTTAAGTCACTACTTAATTGTTTAATTAAACTCATAGATTTCTCTATAGCAGATTGATTTTGGTCTTTAGTTAATTTATATACATCACTATTAGCGTCATTTAATTCTTTTTGTGCTTTTAAAACATCATTTGAATTTGATGCATATTGATAAGTATAATTACCTTGAGAATTTCTTCTTAATCTTAAAGATGTTTTTTTATCTTGAGCCTCTTGTAAAGCAATTTGTTTCTTTAAAACATTATATTTTGCTTTAGCTAATTTAAAATCATATTCACTTAAATATGCTTGATTTTTTAATTGCTTTTCTTGTTCATCTCTAAATTGTGCTAATTTTTCTTTTATTGCATCAGAAGATGCTTCATCAATATCCATATCAATAGATAAAGTAAAATCTTTTAAATTAAGGTCTTTTTCAATATTGTCATACCAATTATTAATATAATCTTTATCTAAAGACCAAAGTTTATCCATCCAATCAAAACCTTTTCCATCAGTCATTTCATTTTCAAAATCTTGAAAAGCTGCTTCAATAGAGTATTTAAAAGCGTCTTGATATGCTTTTAATGAATTTAATGAGGCCTGTTGAGCATTGCTTTGTGCTGTTTCAGAATTTTTAATTGCCTCATCTCTTAAACCTTCTAATTCTTCAATGCTATTTTTAGTTGTCTGTAATTCTTGTTTTGCTTGTTTTTTAGCCTTTTTAGTTTTAGCATTTCTAACTTTTTCTTCTTGTTTTGCTCTAATTTTTTCTTCTTCATCAATTTGCTTTTGATAATCGTTTCTAATTTGGTCCCATTTATCTCTTTCTCCATAATAGTATTTAGTTGATTCTGCATACTCATTCCCTAATTGAGTTGATAACTGGGCCTGCTCAGTTTTATTGCTACTATGTATTAAATTTAATAAATCTGCATAATATTTGGTTTCTTCTGTGATATTCTTTAATTTATTTTGTACATCATTAAAATCTTCTTTTAATGAAGACATCCACTCTTTCATAGTGCTATAATATTCTTTAATAGCCTCTTGTATAGATTTTGCTGATTCCATTGCTTTTTGTGTATAATTTTTATATGCATCCATAGCTGCTTGAGAATCAGTTCCATACGTTTTATCCGTTCCGCCTTTAAGAATTTTATTATAAGCCTTTTGAGCCTTTTGAGCTTCATTAATATAAGTCTGAACTTCACCTGATTTACTATAACTCATTCCTTTAGCAATATTAGTTTGTAATTTTGTAAAGTAATCTGAATCAGATGCCATTGCTTCCCTAAATTCTTGAAGATTTCTAATTGCTTCTCCAGTGTCTACCTTAACAGTAACTTCAGCTTCAATGGCTTTAACATTGTTTTCTACTTTTTGATAAATTAGTTCTTGCTGCTTAGCTAAATTATCTCCGGCTTCCTGTAATGCTTCATTATATTTACCATAAGCATCTTCATAATCTTCAAAATCTTGTTTAGCTTTTTCATAAGTCGTTTCCTTGCCTGCGGCAGCTGCCTTATTAACTTTAGCCTTTAATTTTTCCCATACTTGCTGATGATTTGATACCGTTCCATCTTCTCCGAAGCTGGCACCATAATGAACTAATTTACTACCTTGTCTATTAATATCTTTTTGAATTAATTTATCTTTTTGTTTATATAATTTTAACTGAGAATCAAGTATTTTATTTTCTTCTTTAATACCTTGTATTTTAGTTAAACCATATGTATGTTCTACTAAAGTATTTATTCTATCATAATATTTTTCTTGAATTTCTAATTGATTATTAATATTTTCTAATAAATCAAATTCATCTGTTAATTTATCTAAATCTTTATCATCATCTTTGTCTTTTGGAGAATATCCTTTACCTTTTGCTGCATTATTTAATCCATATTCAGCTCCCGCTTTTTGAGCAGTTAAAGAAACAATATCTGCATTTCCTGAATTAATTGCAGCATCTATGGCTTTAATATTCTTTTCAAAAGTTGCAGCTAATTGTTGTGATTGCTCTGTATTATCTAAATATTTTGCAACTTTATCTTTATTAATTTTTTTGCCTGACTGAGTTGTTGTAGGTTCTGTCCCTGAATAACCCTCTGTATCTTTTAAACCAGTTTTAATACTAGAGGTATCACCTTTTAATGCAGCTTGCCAATTTTGAGCAATAGTATCAGCCATGTTTGCACTAACACGAACTTTTGCCTCTGCTAAATTCTTATAATTTTCATAAGATTGTTTATTGACATCATTTTCAGAAGTTGTTACCGATAACGCATTTTCTATTTCTGTATCTGTTGCTTCTTTATCAAGACTAGAATTATATTCTTCAATAGTTTCTTTTAATTTGCTCTTTGCTTTTTCTCTTGACTCTTCTGAGACATTTGCTTCATTTACAATAGCAAGCATTTTTGCATAGTAATCTCTTTTATTTTTTAATTTTATTTGATTAGCTTGAATGTCAGCAATAGCTTCATCAATTGTAGCATTAGCTTGTTCTTTTGCGGCAGCCATTGCAGAAGCAGTAGCTTCTTTATTCAACTTAATCGTTCCATCTTTTAAATAAGTAACCTTATCTAAAATTCCCGGAAAAGCCTCGCCTAATCCTTTTATATCTTCTTGAGCTACTATAAATTTTTCGCCAATTTTAGATGCTTGGTCTGTTATATTTGATAATGTTTTAGATGCAGTCTCAAATTCATCATCCATTTGAGATTTTATCTCAACAATAACACTATAATCTTGCTCAGTAATTTCATTCATCTGGTCATAAAAATCATCTGAATCTAAATCAACTTTAACGTCATCTAATAAATTACTTACATCTCTTTCCATGCTAGATAATTTAATTTCGTCCATTTTATCTTGAACATTTTCAAGAGATTCAAGCCATTCTTGAGTGCCTGTTAATTGAGTATTCATAATAGTATCAACATCTGCAGCAATATCTGGGTATAAAGCTCTAAGTTGATCGGCACTATCATATAAGGCTTTATAATCATCATTATCTCCAATATTTGCAGAAGTTATATCACCTGATAAAACACCAGATGCTAAAGATGATGAATTATCTGCAAGTTGTTTAGCACTTTCAATAAAGTTATGTTGAAATTCAGTAATATTATTTTCAACTTCATTAAGAATTGCTTTAGTCATTTCATCAACAGTATCATTTCCATGTTCATTAATAAATTCTTGACTTCCCCAAATACTGTCTATATTATCAATACCAACTTTACCTAAGCCAGTTTTAGATAATTTTTCAATAACTTCTTGTTTATTATTTTCATAATCTTCTTTATTGAAGAATTTAGCATCTGTATCAAAATTAACTTTTGCAGCACTATCATATACATCTTGTATTGCACGAATTTCATCTTCATCAAAATGGGTACGTTCATAATTATTAGCTGATATTTTATTTTTTAATTCTGTTGGTAATTTACTAACATCTATTTGATTTTTATAACCCATAGCTTCTTGGAAAGAATTTAAATCAAAAGCTTGACCTGTCTTTCTATCAACAAATTGAGATTTTTTTGAATCATAATCATAGCCATAATTACTCATACTCTCTTTAAGGTCATCTAATTCTCCATTATCACTTCTATACATGTCAGGCATATAATCAAATAAAAGCAATGGATTTATTTTACCTGATTCATCAAAGAGAGATAATTTTTTGGTAAAAGCTCCGCCCCCTGCTTTTACTGTTAAATTTTTATAACTTTGTTTACTACCTTTTGATTTAGATGCAATATCCTTTATATTATCAACTCCATAAGCGGAAGTTAATGCGTTATCAAACATTACTCCTCGGCCCATTTTTGCTTGATATTTTTCTTCATAAGCAATATTTTGAGTATTTCCAGATGCAGATAAATTTTCTTTATATAATGCTTCTGCAGCTTCTTTTGCTGAGGCTCCTTTATTGGCTTCTTGATAGTTTTTGATTGATTTTTGAATATCTTTATCTTCACTATTTTGAATTTGAGAAATAGCGTTTTTTCTCTGTTTTTCATAATCAGAATCAGAAGTAGCCTCAGGCATCTCTCCAATAATTAATTTAGTTTGAGCATTTACTAATGCCTCTAATTGGTTAGTATATTCGCCTATTTTTTCGCCTATCTTTGCAAACATTCCAATAGCGTCTTTATATTCATCCGAATCAGTTCTTCCATTTTCTTGAGCGTTATGAATAGATTGATTTAATTGATAATAATATTTTAATATATCATCTATATTATTTAAGTCAGAAAAGTTTACGTCTACACTACCTAATTTGATTTGTTTATCAAAATCATCTTCATCTTGAATTTCAGTTACTGTATTTTCTGCGGCAGCATCTATACCTGTTTGTAAAGTAGGTAAAGATTCTTTTATTTTTTTAGTTCTTAATTTTTCTACTTCTTCATTGAATAAAGCATAATTATCAACTAAGCCTAATAAATATTCTCCTTCAGTTCCAAAGCTTTTTGCTAATTCACGAGATTTCTCTCTTAAACTATCAACACCTTCTCCAGTCTTTTTATAAGTATTATAAGCCTCTTCATATGATGTATTTAATTCATTGATTTTGTCTATTTCTTCTTGTTTTGTATTTGCTAATTCAATGCTTGCTTCATTATTTTCTTTAATCTTTTCTTTTGCTTCTTCATTTGATTTATTAACTATAGCAAGAATAGCTATTAAACCTGCTAAAGCAGCTACAAAAATAACAACTGGATTAGACCACATTGAGGCATTTAATGCCTCTTGTGCTACTGCAGCCTTTTCTGTTGCTACTGTTTCGCCCTCTGTTGCTACCGCACTTGCAATAGTTGCAACTATTTTTTTATTTTTAATGCCTATACTTGCTATATCTATATCATTAACAGCCTTAAGAGCAGAATATATCATAGGAAGAACAAATCCTAATTGAGTTATAATTTGTAATGCTTTCTCTGGACCTGATATATCTTTATTGTAAATAGTATCTAATATACTATTAACACTTCCTAATGTCATTGCTAAACTAGATACTGCACTTATTGTACCTTGAATATTATCAGCTTTAGTTTGATTTTTTAATTTATTCCCAGTTGATTGATTAAAACTATTTTGCTCTATATTTACTTCTGTTTCTTTATTCTTTCTCTTTGTTAATGTTTCAATATATTTTTCTAAAGCACTTTGTTGCTCCTGCTTTAGTTTTAACATTTGTTTTTCAGTAAAAATAGTATTTTTAGAAAAACCTGCCTCTTTTCGTAAAATAGCTAAATTTACTGTTTCTTTTGATACTTTTCCTTTTTGTACATCTACTAATCTTTGAGCTGCATCAACCTGTTTTTGCATTTCTTTAGTAACATCTTGAATTACCATTAATAAATTTTCTTCTGTTGAGTTCTCTGCCTCTTGAATTTTAGTGAACATTAATGAAGTATCTGTTAATTGTCCTTCTTTTTCATTACCATGAAATGCATTTCCATTATTAGTAAATAAAGCTTTTGCTTTTTCTCTTGCAATAGGTAATTCAGCTTCTAATATAGTTTTTTCTTTTTCTAAATTTCCTATACGTTCTTGCTGAGCAGTTAAAGCATTATATTCTTCTTCTGTTAATGATTTTCGAATTTTATCTATCTTTTGAGCTGCTTCGGCTTCAGCTTCATATTTTTTTATATTGCCTGCTTGTTCATTTGTTAATTTTGTTCTTTCTTTATTACCTTCTTCATTAACTTGAGTTCCATAATAAGAATTATTACGTCCATCTAATTTTATATTAGATACATTTTTAAGATTTTGTCCTTCTTTATAGGCATCTGCTTTACTTGCAACAATTGCTGCATTTTCATTCTTTATATCTTTATTTTCAAAATGTTTTAATAATCCTTTACTTATCTGATTTTTAAATAGATTAGCTATAATAGTCATATAACCAATCATAGATTCAAAGCCGCCACCCATTCCATTTGTGAACTGAGTAACAACAGTCATTAGCTCTGTTAATCCATCAACTAAATTATTAACTTCTTGACCATCACCAATTAAAGCACTATAAAAAGCTTCAGTTTGAGTTGAAAGTTGTTGCTGTTTAGCAACCATACTTTTCATATAAGTATCTTGTTGAACTTGTAATGTGCCTATAGAATCTTTAGAAACATCTAATTCTTTATTATATTGATTCCAGTTTTCAAAAAGAGCAAATAAATTATTGTATTGTCTCTTACCAGCCATAGCAATTGCGGCAGCTTGTTTCTGTTCTCTAGACCATCCTTGCCATTTTTGACCAACCTCTTCAATTACGTCTCCCATATCACGCATTGAGCCAGTTTCATCTAAGATCTTAACACCCATAGTTTTCATTTGAGAAGTAATATCCCCAAGAGATACTCCAAATTCATCTGTACCATCTGCCTCTAAATCACCCATACGAGCATAAATTGTCTTTAAAGCAGTACCTACTGTTTCAGGTGCTTGTCTAGTAGTAGAAATAATCGTTGAAATTTGCGCAGCTAAGCTATCAACATTTACACCCATTGCATCAGCTGAAGATGCTACTTTAGACATAGCTGTTGATAATTCTTCCAAGTCAGATGCGGAAGTCGCAGCTACCGCTGCCAATTTGTCTACATATTTTTCAGTATCCTGCGCTTGCACCTTATAACCATTCCATACAGCAGTTAATTCTTCTGATACAGCAGAAGTTGACTGTCCTGTAACATTAGCAGTTTTTAAAGTCGTGTCAGTTCTAGCTTTTGCTTCAGTATCATTTAAACCCTGTTGATAATAAATTAAAGATGCTTCAGTATAATCTCTTGTACTTTTACCTAAGCCTTTCGCAGCATTATTAGCCTCTTTGGCAAAAGTTTGCATATCTTGTGAAGATTTATTTGTTACAATCTGAATATCATTTAATGATTTGTCTAATTTTTGTACATAAGTAAAAGCTTCTCTTACAGATTGAGTTATTTTATTGAAAACTCCAGATGCAATACCCCATTTAACAGTATTTGTCATAGTTGTCGCCATCTGGTCTAATAAACTATTACTTTCTTTTATTTGAATTTTAGTATTTAGAATACTACTACCTAATGTTGCAAAACTATTTTGGCCTACTGACCCTGCAGAATAAAGTCCAGTTCTTAATTGCTGCATAGAAATGCCTGCTTGATTTAATCCTTGAGTAAATTTACCAATATTAATTTGTCCAAAATCATAATTAAAAGATTCTCTTAATATTGTCCCTACTTGTTGAGCCATAGCGCCAGCTTCTTTTAATTGCTTAGTAGCTCCAGGCATTTGACTTAATGCAGTAACTTTATCAAAACTTTCATTTAATTGAGTAAAACCAGTTTTATCTATATTAAAACCGATAGTAAAATCAATTCTATTACTACCTGCCATAATCCTTTTCCTCCTTATTTTCCGTTCATATTTATATGTAAAAAAATATAACCCTTACTATCATTGTATGATAATAAGGGTTATAATATTAATTTATTTTGTCCGTCCTATTCTGTAATATCTCTTCCACCATTTGCCGCTTTAGCAAATTCAATTACATTACTATAATCTTCTGGTTTAAAATCTTTTAAAGATTGTAATAAATTTTGCATTTCTTCTTGCTTAGGTATTTTTTTACTTATCTGTTCAATAGCATTTGCAATACCATAAGATACACTTTTTCTTTCACTTACATACTCTTCTTTGTTAGATACTAATGAAGAATATAATGTCGCATATTCATCATCAGGAATCGCATCAATAATCATATCTAACAAACCGCTAGTTTTGAATTTATCATATAAGTCTGATAATTCCATATCTTGTTCTTCTTTTGAAAAAACAATATTAGTATATGCAATAGCTAAATTAATATTAAAGAACATATCTAACTTATATTCATTAATAATGACAGTATCATCTATACTTTGTAATAAAGTTGTGTTTAATAAGTTATATTTTTCAATAGATGGAAGATATTTTAATACTTTTATTTCTTTGTCTTTAAAAGTAATAACTGTATATTTATCAGCACCTTCCTGTTTAAAATCTAAATCTGAATAATTTATAAATGTTTCTGACATTCCTTTTATCTCCTTTTATATTTCTTAATTCTAGTATATCATAAAATTTTTTAGTTGTCAAGAAAATCCTAATTTACAAAAATCTTTTTTAAGTTTTCATCTAAAGCCTCTCTAACCGTATCTTCTAAATCTTCTCTTATATGATTTCTTAATCCTCTTTTTCCTTCAGCAAAATTACCAGTTGTCATTCTTTCTCTCACAATTAGTTCTAACATTTGTTTTCCATTCATGCTTTGTCCTTCTGCCAACACTTTATCTATTAATTTTTTAACTTGCGGAAGACCAAATAAATCAGCCTTGCTTGACTTTGCAGAATAAGCTAAGCCATTATTTAATTCTATATCACTACCATATAAACCTGAAGTTTGGTCAACTGTTCCAACGCCTTTTTGCATAAACTGTCTAACTCTATCTTCTTCTGCTGTTGCAGTTAAAGCTGCCCTTTTAAAATAAAAAACTTGATAACCTTCTGCAATATCTCCTGAATTACTTACTGACATATAGTTATATTTCTGATTTTCTTTCCAAAATACAAGATAAGGAGCATTATCTTTTAAGCTTTTTGACTTATTAAAACGATGTATAACTTCTTTATATGTTTCATTTAATTTAGTTAATTCTGCTTCTTCTAAATTGCTATTTAATATTTTTAAAGAATCATTTTGAGAAACAGTTTTCAATGTCATTCTTAATGCATTTTGTCCAGAATTATAAGCTAATGAAACCCATTTATTAATTTTTTGACTTGTACTCAAATCTAATTGATAAATAACTGGTTTATTATTTTTTTCAAATAAATAAGTTATTTTTTCTGACCAGCCTTGCATTTCTAATACTGCTTGTTGAAATCTTAAGACTTTTACCCTCAAATCATATAAGACTTCTCTTTGACTCTCTGCCTTAATTTTATTAGCTATAATATCTTTTTGTTCTTGTAATGATGAAATAATGTTATCAACCTTAATTTCATCGTCTGTATAAGATAATTCTTTTAAAGCCTCTTTTCTTGCTTTAATTTGGCTGTTAATACCTGTTTTTGTTCCAATTTGCCCACGCATCTTTTCTATGCCTTTGTAAACATAGCCACTCATAATTGAATTTACATCTTCTGCAGTCTTTATAACTTTTTGTCTTAACTGCTCTAAATCTGAACCATTTTTCTTTAATATTTCTAAACTTCGTTCTATAGTCTCTTGTGTCTGTTCTTCTATAGTTTTTTCACCAATTTTAACTTCTCCAACTTGAACATTAGCTTTTGCCATATTTAATTCCTCCTTTCCCCAGAAATAAAAAAAATGAGGAGAGTTACCTCTCCTCATTAAATTACTTTATTAAAATTGATTTTTCATCAATATTAATATCATCTAATCCATCATTAACAGTATCAGATTTTAATGAATCAGTTTTTGCTTCATTTTTTGTGTCTGTACTGTCTGTGCTAGGGTGTCACACTGTCTTCAAATTCAGCTTTTTCGTCATCAACAACTTTTTCACCTTCGGCATGGCTCATTACCTGCTGTCTGCTTGTTGAAGCAGCATTTCTATCAATAATCTGCATTACACATAATACCTTTTTCTTTCTATTGAAATAAGTATAACCTGGCATAGCATCCATTGTGAATGTAAATGTTGATGGGTCTCCAGTTGGAGCCATTGTAAATGTAAAGTTAGACTGGATTTTAACATTAGGAAATGTTAATTCAGCTGGCATATCTTTACCATTCTTTTGCTTTCTAAATAGTGTACTAGCTTCTACATAGTAGTATCCTGCAAAGTTTTCTGCATCAATTACTAATTCTGAAACTGTTTCACCTTTCTGTAATACATAGTAATCTACAATTACAGTAGTTCCTTCAGCAGGAATAGTATCTCCAGTGATTGTAACACTATTCTTTGTAGCTGTTGCTGTATAAGACTTACCTGTAACTTCTCCACCTTCTTCTTCTAATACGAAAATAGGAGCAGTTGTACAAACTTCATCACCAGCTTCTAATGCATCTGCTAAATTAATAAGACCACTTGCACCAACTGTTGTTTCAGTTGAAGTATGAACATGAACCTTTTCAGCGCCATCTCCTACAGTACCGCCAAATAAACCAGCACCTGATAACATTGCAAAACTTATTGGAGATAAAAGAGCATCTTCAACAGTAAATGTTAAAGTTTTTTCACCTTCCCAAGCAATTAAGTTTGTATTACCTTTACCACCCTGAGCATATACTGTTGTAGCAGCTTCTTCCATTGTAGAAGTTTTAGCTGAATCAATATATAATACAGGTTGTCCTGGCTTAAAAACGTACTTAGAATTAGCATCACCTAATCTAATAGTTGATTTAGCTTTAAATACAACATCACATATTTCTCTTACACCAAATCTCATGTATAGTTTCCTCCTTAATTTTTTGTCTTATCTTTTATATATCATCATGAATATCATCCATCCAATACTTACCATCTTGTAAATCTTTTGCTCCTGCTAATCGAGCTTTAAAAGTATAATCAAAATTTTGTTTCAATAAAAATCTTTCATATTCATCTCTAATTTGATAAATGGTATACTCTAATAAAGTATTTATATCCTTATGCTCTCCAACAGCTAAAATAGAAACATATTTACTTAAAATGTTTACTTTAACTCGTTCTCCTTTTGCTTCAGCCGCCCTTTGACGACCTTTTTTAAGTTTTTCCGCAATTTTTCGAGCTTGCTCATTTGCAGGATTAAATTCTTGACCTTCTTCTTGTTGAAAAGTTAAACAAAATATTATATTTAATATTTCTTTAAAATCTTCAAAATTATCTTTATTAATAGAACCTACTAATTGTTCTTCTTGAAAAAAGTCAATTGAGTTTGTTTGAATAGTATATTCATATCTTGGAAACAATAGCATAAAAATCATATTAATACTCTCTTTACCTACCTGTATTTCATGGTTTTTATCATCGCTATCATTTTCATTCATTATTGACATTATTATTTCAAAATTTGTTTTATTTCCTAAAAGAATTTTGTCCTGCTCTAACAAAATATCTTTAGAAAATTTTAATAATTCACACCCCATATAGAAGTTTTCTTCTCCTATAAAAGCAATTTCTTTTAAAGAAGGCTGATGAATAACTATACCGGCTTGAATAAAAGGAATATCATTTCCAGATATTAATAATAATTCATCCATAACTATTCATCATTTTCTATTTTATCATCAGTACCATGAATAGCTTCATATACTAATGTATAGCCGGATAATTGTTCATTTAATATAAGCTCATTTGCAGTTAAAAATTGTAATGTTCCTATACCTGATAATTTAGAATTATTTAAAATTCCATCTATATATCCTGCTATTTTTAAAGGTCTTAATCTATAATCACCTAAATCCCAATAGTCAGTATGACATATAATATCAAAATGAACAAAACAATCTCTAAATTGCGGATTGTTTGCATTTGGTGTAAAATTATCAAATGAAATAATAATATATGCTTTTACTTCTTCATTCTCTGGAAATTTAATTTTTGGAACATTTCTGATATATCCTTCTTTTATTAATTTTCCAATAGACATTTCTTGAATTTTTTTCTTATAAACTTCATTGTCAAGATTATCTAAACAATCTTTAGCGTTTATAACTAATAATCTTTTCAATTCATCACAATAAGGTTTGCTTTCTATAAAAAGTTTACGCAAAATTTTTTCTGTATCATTTTCACATGAAAGAAAAGATGATTGAAAATCTTTCATTATTAAATCTTTTCTCATATTCCTTTTATCTCCTTTATAAAGAAGTTATCGTAATTGGTAATACTATATCTTCTTCATTATCTTTTTTATATAATAAATTAAAAGAACCACTTTTTCCAGTTGTAACTTCAAGAGTAACAACATTATCTTCAAGTTCTATAATTTTTACTTTATGACTATCAACACTCCATACTCCACCTGTGGTTCCAGCAATAGAATAACTAACAATATCATAAGGCTGAATGGTTGCGGGACCATCGATATAAATTGCACCATGTTCAGGCTTATCCGGATTAATCGGTTCCTCCGCATTTTCCATACTATTTTGATAATATTCTTTTGCTGTAATCATTATAATGCCTTTGCCATAATATGGATTCGCCGCTTGAACTTGCCAAATTTTTCCATCAAATTCTAATTTAGCAAAACGTTTTAAATATTCTAATGTATATTCATTTTTAGGTATATACATAACTAAAGTATAATTAGGGGTATTCCAAACTATGTTATTCTTTTGATTCCAAGGAATTGTAGTTTCAATGGGCCCTCTAACATACCCTTTATAATTTTTACCTTGTAAATTTATTTCTGCAGTTTGGCAAGCCCTACACTCGGCTCTAAAATAGGCTTTTTCTTCTGGATAAGGGAGATAAACTATCCAATATGTATTATCATCCACCCATTTAAAAATATCACCTGAATTAATTCCTATTTCTTCTTCTCCTACACTAGTTTTTCCAAGTCTTTTTTTATTTAAACATATGTCTTTAAAAGGTATTGATAAAATTTTATTATCATAGTCTGGTTTTAATTTATCTGGGTTAATCAACGCTCTAAATTGTCTACCATCTGCTAATTCAATAGTAGCAGATTGATATGAGTATAATAAAGCTTTTTTTAAACTTCTTAACTTGTCTAGAGTCATTCGACCTTGTTGATTTCCACCTTGATAACTCAATCTTAATTTTAAATTATCTAATCCTGACATTGTTCTCTTAAATTACTTACTAAATTTAAACTTTCAAAAATTGTTCTTCTAAATAATTGAAAATCTTCATCTAAAATAAGTAACCCTTCCAATTTACATAATAAAGAAAATAAAATAGTATGTTGGTCGATTAACAAACTATCCATTCCTGATAACTCTTCTATAAGAGTAATAAGCGGTTTTTTCCATTCGCCGCCTTCTTCTCTTACAGGAAGTAATCTATATATTTGGTTTGTAATTCTCTTCAAATTATCATCAATAGCGGAATTATTTATAATAGCATTATATTTTAAATACACGCTGCTTTTTGTATCCATCTGTAGAATTTTCCATAATTTCACCAAAAGTAGAAACAATGTTTCCTTTTTTATCCACTTTTCTTCTTTTGTATAGTCTCTGCAAATGGAAGCCCTCTCTTTCATAATCTTTTTTCAAAGTTTGTATTTTTGCCATATGATTAGCTTGAGAAGTAAATTTAAAATCAGTTCCGCTATATTTCATTCTTGTGTTTTCAACACTTGCTAATTGCTGACCAAACCATTCAACAATCATATAAGTAGAAAGAATATTAATCTCTTCTTCTGTTAAATCTTCATCAAAAGCTCCACCCATATATAAAAATGCGGGAACCTCTACATTATTACTTTCTACCCCTTTATAACTATCTACATCTTCATAACTTAATTCATAATGACTTAAATTAATTCTTGGAAATTCAAATTTCTGAATTGCCGCCTTTAAAAAATCTTCTAATAATCTAAAAGTGTCTAATTCAGTCATTTCCATATACATATCATCTGTTACTTTTGATAGAAAACTATCATATATTTTTGTAAAAGAAGTACCCATGTTTACTCCTTTCTATTATTTACTTACTGATGTTACTTTATAATTAGGAACACGTCTTTGAGGTTGTTGTTCCTTTTTTTCTTCTAATGTAATTGGAGAAGTACGTCTATTTATTTTTTCAGATGCTTCTTCTACATCAGTTTCTTCATTTATTTCAATAGCTTTTGATACATTAAAACCAGTTTTTGCTAATATAGCATCTCTTTTACTAACATCATTTAATTTAATTTTTACTGCAACATCTTTAATAATGTCAATAACTCCTTCTGGAGCAAAATCTAAACAATCCAATAATTGGTCTAATGTACCAGTTTCTAATAATGTTCTAACTTCAACTTCTGTATAATAATATTCTGGCTCTGGCCTAGTAGAAAATAACTCTTTTACAGCTTCTTCATTTTTAATTACTAACAAATTAGTAAAAATATATTCTCCACCTACTTGATATAATAATTTTCTTATCTCTTCAAAAGGAATTTTTTTCTTTTCTCTTTTTTGAAAAGTTCTAATTAAACCATTAGAATCTGGAATTTCATAACCAACTCCACCAGAACTTCTATTTATAACCTCTATTAAATCTGTATCTTTTAACATATTTTTATTCTCCTTTTATCTCTATATTTACAAATAATCGGGGAGTTTAATAAAAAAACTCCCCATTTATTTTTACTAACCTTCAGGGTTAATTTTATGTTCAATCTTTAAATCTGAGTTTTCATAAATACAAATATTATTTGTAATTAATGTTGCTACACCAAATTTCTTATAAACTTGAACTTCTTTTGACATATCAGCATTATCAATGTCTCTAACAATTGTTTGACCTTCAAAAGCAACCTTTACAGGCTTATTTGCTCCTGTTGGAATAATATAAGCATAAGCTGGGTCAATAACTTTAGTTGTATTTGTTTCATCTTCAAAAGACTGTGGTAAAATAATTACCTTATGACCTTTATAATTTCCAAGATAACCAGTATTCCATCTCTGGTCTTTCATTGCATCTGAAATCCATCCTTCATTAGGAATCATAGTTGATGCAAATTCAAAAGTACAATAAATTGTAGACTGACCATATGAATCTGCTGTTGCTAATAATCTATCCATAACATCTTCATTGAAACCTTTAAAGCTGTATTTATTAGCTGTTTGTAAACTTGTATAAGCTTTCTTTAAAGCTTTTGCAATTTCTCTATAAACTGATTCATCAAGACCTTCCATAATAATATCTAATACATCAGCCATATTAACTCTACCATCTAAGAATTCTTCAAATCCAATTTGAGCTGCGCCACCAAAAGCTTCAGTAGGAACTTCTAATGTCTTTCCATCTAATTTGAATACTTCATAGATACCAGCTAAACCAACTTTTGTTACAAACTGTTTTCCACGTCTCTTTGCTGCAGAAGTAATTCTCTGTACAAATACTGGCTTATCACCTTGTTTAAAAGTCTTAACTTCAGCAAACTGTCCGTATGCTTCTAAAACCTTTTTAGGTAATACATCATCAATAATTTCTTCCATTAATGAGAAGATAGTATTTTTATTTTCTCTAAATAAAGCATATGTGCTTGAAATTTCTAATAATTCATCTCTGAATGTATCATTAAGCTGTTCATAGCTAAAGTTTTCTCCGTTGTAGGCAAATGCTGTTGCTACAGAAGGATTAGCAGAAGCTACTTTTTTACCTAATGCAATTAAATCTTTTTTACTTAATGCCATTTTTAAATCCTCCTTATTTAATTCTCTGAAGCTTTACAGCTGGCTGTCCATCTGCCATAGTGTAAACTTTTACTACTTGCCATAGTAGACCTTCATCAGTTTCTTCGCCTTTTACAAGGTAACCTGTTGTATCTACCTTTAAAATATCTGTTTCTTGTAATTCAATACCTGCATATGTTGCCTTACCTGAAGTATTTGGACCACCTACGCAATTAGTTGTGTAAATATCTCCAACATTAGTCTTTATAACTCTTGGAACCATTTCTCCATCAACATAGTTTTCTTTAACCATTGCGAAATCTTTATATGATTCTCTCCAATCATCATATAATTTAATTTCATTGAAAACCATCATCCATTCACCTTTGCCAGTAAAATCAACTTTTCCTGCAGCATAATCATATTTTACAAACTGACCATTTTCAAGAATATTGATTGAACCATCAGCTGGTAACTGAGCATAAATCTGAGATGTTCTCTGAGCTGAAAGATGATTTGGTTCAACTTGACCAAAACCAACTCTACTGATTGTTGTTGTTGCCATCTGTCTATTTCCTCCTTGATTTTTTCTTATTTATGATTTTGTATAGCTTTTATCCAAGCTGGAACAGAATCTCCTGCATTTTCTAAATTAAATGTTGTAACAGGATTTTCTTCTTCTGTTTTATTTTCATTTTTAGATGTATCGTCTAAATCAAAATTAACCTTTTTTCTTACACAAATTACTGATAATTTTGCTTCAATATCATCTAAAGAATATTCATCAATGTGAGCAACCACATCTTTTTTATCTTCATCTGAAAGCATATAGAATCCACCAATTAATTCTTCCTTTTGCTGTTTTTCAACGCTCTGTTTAAAAGCAACTAAACTTTCATACTTTGCAGATAAATCATTATACTTAGTTTCTAATTCTGAATACATTAAAGCATAATCTTTTTTATCTTTCTTATCTTCTTCTTCTTTCTTATCTTCTGCAGGAGTTTTTGTTTCTTCCTTCTTTTCTTCAGGTTTCTTATCCTCTGCAGGAGCTGGATTATCTTCTTTTTTGTCTTCTTCTTTCTTATCTTCTTTTGTATAGTTCTTTTTCTTATCTTTATCTTTATTATCTTTTTCTGTTTCAGTGTCTTTAACTTCTTCTGTAGTTTTATCAGTTTTATTTTCTACAGTTTCATTAGTTTTGTCCTTTTTTTCTTCATCTACTTTTGCCATGTTTCCTCCTTCTAATGCAAATTTTAAATCTTGCATCATACTAAATAATGTTTGCTTAAAGTTATCATCTACTTTACTGAAATTAGTACTTACATTAGGAGCTGTTACACTTGAACCTTCAAAACAAGGTTCTACATCATCACCTAAAATACATAATTTAGAAAAAATTGCATCATTAACAATAAACAATTCCATTTTTGTATTAACATTTTCTGACCAATAACCATCTAAGGTATCTTTATCTAATTCCATAGAATGAGGACGTCCTTGTTCAATAGCTAACTTAGCTTCTTCAAACTGTCCTGTCCATAGAAAACCTGTAGTCATTAAATATTCTCTAACTATTTTGTTTCCAAAATCATCTGTATCTTCAAATTTTTGAAACCAAACTTCAGCATCTGGAGAAACAAAACCATATGGCTTAGTAAGACATTTAAATTGAATCCCTTTTTCATCAATAATAATCTGGTCACCATGGTCTCTAAAATCTTGATTTTCTTCTTTATAATATCCAACAATAGGAGCGCCACGCAATGTCTTAGACATTTCTGTGGCAACATCTTTTGTTATGAAAGAATGATTTCTATTCTCTCCAATATACAAAACTTTAATTTCACATTTAGACATCAAAGGATTAATATCTAAAGGTTGAAGATTTATAAATTCCGGAGAATCAATAGTTGCAACTGATTGATGCATAATTGTTTTTCTCCTTTCTAATTTTGACTATTATATTATAAAAAACTTCTTTATGAAATTAATTACGTTTGTCCTAATTCATACTTTCACGATTAGCTATAGTTTTTTCTGATTTTTCATCATCAGCTAATTCTTTACGGCCTGCGCCCTCTTTCTCGCTTCCATTACTCTGGCTTGCCGCGTTTTGATTTGTCTTTAAAGCATCAGCGTTCATAGTAGAACTCATTAACGGTGGAATAAATACATTAAATAATTCTAATACATCATTTTCAAAATAAGCTGTAGCTAAAATAGAACTTTGTGATTGACCAAGAGCAATCTGAGGTAGCATTTTGGAATATCCTAATTGAGTTTGTTCTTTGTATAATTTTGCCATGTCTTTATAATTATAAATAGTCGTTGTCAAAATTTGAACTTTATATTTTAATTTTTTAGGATTTTTATTAAAAGGTTCTATTATCATATTTAGAAATGATTCAAATTGTAAAATTAAATTATATAAAGAAGCCTCATCATTTAAAATAGACTTCTCTAATGCAATATTACCGTCTGTATTAAATAAATTTTGAGCTGTACCAGATTCATTAAATACTGTTCTTTCAACTTTTTCTAATTCGTCTATTGTAGTGGAACTATTTTTATCAGCCAAATCCGCCACATCTACATCAGCAAAAGTTGTCAATACATCTACACCAATCGCTTTACCTAACATTTGAACAGCGTTATTATGTAATTCTTTTGCTTCATCAACATCAAATATTAAATCACCATTCTTATCTAAAGGCATTTTTTGAATAATAATTTTTAATAACTGCTGTTGCATCTTTTTTCTATCTAATCCTTGAGCCTCATTTAAGTCTATGATTGCAGGAATTACTGAAATGAAAACAGGAAAATCGTCTCCATTAATATTAAATTTAATTGTATTTTTAATATCCAGTAAATACCATCCTGAAGTATCTCCTAAAAAGTCTGGTTGTAATTTTCCTTCTTTATATAAAATATAACCTTTTTTAAATTCAGAAGGAAATAAATTTAATATTTTCATTTTTTGAGTAGTATCTCTAAAAGTATCATCAAAAAACTTCATATTAAATTCTACAGCCGGACGCCCATTAACATTAAATCTTGAACGACAATAATTAGGCGGAAGCTCTTGAATACACATTCTATCTTTTTGAGGAATTAAATATCCATAATAACAACCATATTTTAGAACTTTTAAGGCTGTGTCACCAAAAAATTTTTTTATTTCAAAATTATCTAAATAGGTTAAAACATTATTAAAACCGCTTAATATTTTATCACTTTTAACGCTTTCTGAATTAATATAAGGTGTTACTAGCCAATCATATCTATATAAATTAGCCATATATCTACATAATCTAGAATAAATACCGCTAGTTTTATAGAAAAATTCTGATATATCTCTCATCGTTTCTTCATCATTTTCATGTATTGCTCTTAATACTTCTTTTTTATCAGCTAGCCTATCATCTATCTGTTTGTAATCACCTACATTAACAATAGCATCATCTAATGTTTTTAATCCAACTTTAATTTTTGAAAAGTTTGGGTCCATAGAAGGACTATACTTCTCTCTGGTGTCTCGCATAGGACTCATTTGAAAACCTTTTTTTCTAATTTGTTCTTGTCTATTAATCAAAGTGACACCTCTTTCTTTCTTTTATTTTAATAGCCCGCCGCCTTCATAATATAATCATAATTTACACGACCTTCATCCCAATAGGGAATAGCAATAAGAGTAATTCCGTGCTTTGCACAGAACTCTCTTTTTTTCATATCATTATATTGCTGTTTCCTTAAACCGCTCAAACCACCAAATTTACTTTTTGGTTCATAATGCTGAACGCCTTGGTATTCTATTAAAAAATCTAAATCATTATTATCATCAAAGACAGCAAAATCAAATCTTAGAGGTCTACCATTTGTACTAACTAATTCTGGAAAAATATATTCTTCTTTAAAATTTAAACCAGCTTCTTTTAAAATTTCTTCTATTTTTATCTCTCCTCGACTTGCTCGCATATTTTGCCTCCTTTTTTACACAATATATTTCAAAAAAACTTTTATTCTAATAATTAAAAATACCCAATCTTTTAATTCATAAACATAAAATCACTAATATGTCTTTTTCTTCTTTTTCTTTTGTTATCTTCTTCTTGCTTTATATAATATAAACCATAAATAAAAGCAGAAAATTTATCTTTCTTAATACTCTTAGAAGACTGTTCTAATATAATATTGACACCTGAATTTTTTTCAACCAAATTTAACATTTGTTCTCTCAATATAGAAGTTAAAGTAAAAGGTTTTAAAAATTCATTTCTCTTATCACTATCCATATTTTGTCCAACTTTTGTAGACATTAATTTAGTTTTAGCCATTGATTCATCTATTAAGAATTTAATTTTTCCACTAGATAATTGAGTTTGAGCATAAGAATATGCTTCTGTGTTAATTGGTGCATTAGCTTTAATTAAATAAAGTGCATTTTCTTCTACATCCGCACCTTTTATTTTTTTATAAGGCTCAACAGCATCTTCTGAGGTTCCACCTTCAACACCAAAAGGAGGTAAAGAATCTCCACTTTCTGGGTCTACTTGAGATTTTACCATAAAATCAACTAAACCAATACCTAAACCATTAGCATCAATAGAAATAACTCTTGCTTTATATTTATAATACAATTTTTTAATATGAATAGCTTGGTCTTCAAAATGTTCTGCTTCATATGTATAAATATGAACTAAACTCTTCAATGATGTCCCTTGCGGTTGCGGCGTCACCTTAAATACACAAACTTCAGTTGTACATCCGATACGACCGACGTCCACACCAAGAACATAATAAGCATTTTTAGAACTTCTGCCGCTATATTCATATTCTGGTTGTAATAAAACTCTGTGTTTATCAAATTTTTCTGAAGAATAAAATGCATTTTCTGCATCTCCGCTCCATAGGCTTCTATATTCTCTATCAAAAGACTCTTCTTTAAATGTACCTTGAAGTTTCAACTGGTCTACAAAGTCTTCATCTAAAAGTCCTTCTGTAACAGGTGTTTCATAAGTTCCACCCATAATCATAACTCTGTCAGGTTCAATTACTGATTGTATCAAAAGCTCTATCAGTTTATCATATGCAAAGGAATTTTTCCATCCAGCAGTTGTAATATATATTTGACTTTTATTAATTACTTCTTCTTTATGTCTTGTTCCATCTGGTAATAATCTATCCACGTTTGTTGTAGGAATAATAACTTCATTAAGAATATCTCCATCAATTAATACACATTCTTCCATCAAACCTCCAGTTCTACGCTGTCCTCTTGATGACTGCTTTGCCGCTAAAATATCAATAGAAGAACTATTCTTGAAAATATATTTTACATCATCTTTAGATTTTTTTGATGCTCCTCTTGTCCAATCAATCTCATTATTTAATGAAGGAATTAATTTACAAATTTCTTCTATTTTCGCAATTGTAATACTTGCCGCCTGCTCTTTACCACCAGTAGTAACAAATAAATGTGAATTAGGATAAAGAATGCATCTTAACATTAATACCATCATAGATAAGAATGATTTAGAATAAGCACGCGGGAATGTAGCATATACATATCTGTGTCGCATAACTATTCTTAAAAATACTCTTTGATAAAAATAGAAATTAAAGGTACTATCTGGACCTTTCATAAAATCTATTAAATAGTCAGGATATTCTCTATAAAAAGAAACTAATTTTCTTAAATGAGGTAATTGAGCTTTTAATCTTTCTTCTGATAAGCCCTGCTTTTTTAAACCTCTTGAATCGGATAAATCTAATAAACTTTGTAAACTCATATTAGTTATCCTCCTCTGTATAGACCTTCGCATCAGCCTCTTTTTGTTCTGCTATATCATCATAATATTCTTTATAGTGTTCATCTTGTAATTCTACTTCTGATAATCCTTGTTTCTTTGCTTCTTCTCTATCTTTCTTCATGCTTTCCGCATTTTCTCTGTTCTTAATATAATTTTCTATCTGTTGAGCTAACGCTTTATCTTCATAGATTAAAGACCTATTATACTCCTTTAAGTCAGCAATAACTTTATCAACTATATCATTTGGAACTTTAATTTCGTATCTAGGAATTTCTCCACCATTTTTTTCACAATAGGCAACCATCTCGCCAATACAATCAACAAAGTCATTCTTTTGTTCTTTATTTTGAGCGGCTGTAAATTTTGCGGATTTTCTTAAAGTATCATAAACCCTAGATAATTTTTGGAAACCATCAACATCTCCACAATCAAGAGCCTGATTCATTTTTAAATACGTTTTACAAGTTAAAATTAAAGTACCAATAGTATCAGAATCTTGAATATCAAATGAATTCATCATCTCATTGTATTTTGTTTCTAATTCTACCCATTCACCCGGTTGATAAGTTCTGCCCCATTTCATTGCTAGATAAATTTTATCTTCTTTTGTTAATTCTGAAGCGGGGTCATTTAATTCTTCTTCTGGAATAAAATTATTTTCCATAAAAGGATTAGAACCTGGTGCATAATTATTAGCACCATCTGTCCCACTAACATAGGCGGGTGGCAGCTGATTATTCAATTCAGCTGTACTCATAAAAGTATTATATTGAGCTTCAGAAATATCTCCTCTACGAAATTGCATCTGTAATTGAGCTTCTCTTGCCGCAAGTTCAGGATGGTCTTCTAAATATAATTCTCGTTTCTTGTCATCTTCCGCCTTTAATTTTTCTGTATCTGACCAATGGTAATCTTTCCATTGTCTTAATTTCATTTTAGATAAATATTTACCAAAAACTGACATACCATTCATTTTTCTAGGGTCTTTAGCAAATGCTTTATCTCTTAAGCTATTCCATTCTGAAGGGACGTAAGGTACATCCATTTTTTCCAATAGCCAAACATAAGTGTCTGGATTAAAATTATCTATATGCATAGTTAAGCATTTCTTACATAATTCAACTTTACTTCCATCTCTATATGTGTAAAATTGACTTTCATCCATGCTCTTCCCGCATTTTTCACAATAACAATTCAAACATTTTCACCTTCCTTTTATTCTATTGTAAATATAAAGCAAAAATAAATCATCAAACTTAATTATTTTTGACCAGGTTTCTTTAAAAAATCCGGCGTCATTTTTATATTTGAAGTCCATCCATATTTTTATTTAACCTTTGGTCAGAAATTAAGATTTTTTAGCTGGCTTTTTGTTACGGCATACCTTGCATATACTATAAAAGCCGTCACGACTCGTTTTATTTTTAGAAAAGAATTTATTATGAGCTAATTTAATTTCTCCACATCTTGAACATTTTTTCCATTGACCTTTTTCTTCTTCTGTATAATGCCAGATTAAATAATCTTCTACCGCCTTCTCCGCAATTAATTTTGGAATTTTATTTCTCCATAAAGATGATAAATATTCAACAGTATAAGTCATATTGTATTTTTCTTGTAACAATTGTTGTATTTCTATATTCTGTTTACCATCTATTTTATATATCATTAAATCATAATATAGGGGATAATCAAATTTTAGAGTTCTGTCAACTAAATCTTCTAAGTCTTTCATTAAATAATAAGAATCACTGCTAAATTTATCAAAACAATCTTCTTTTAATTTACCATAATTGCACAATAATGCAGAAATATGTTTTGGATTAAAAAATGAAATTAATCCATCATTATGAGGTATACCATTCTCATCTATTGAAAATTTATCACTAAAATCTATTTTACTAAAACTTTTAATAGCATTAACACTATACATTGGTGGTTTATATGCATTTTTTATTACGTATTGGTCTTTACGCATTTCTATAATTTGCTTTTTTAACAAATATTTTTTCTTACCTCTTGCATTTTTAGCTTTTTCTTCTACTTTTTCTATTGCATCTCTAAGGTCTTTTAAAGCGGGGATTTCCGCTACATCTTTCTCTGTAATTTCAAATTTTGGTTTAAAAATAATATTTTTATCATTTGCAATAATATTATAGATACCATCTTCGCCATTTTCAAATTTACCTACAAGTCCTTCAAAAGACATCTCTCTTTCATTTACTGTTACCATTCTATTGTCAGTTAATATCTTTTTCTTTTTTCTTTCTTCTTTATCCATTGCAAATACTATATAATCTGTTAATATACTTATATATCTTTTTGAAAGTTTTTCAGGAGGCGTTTCAGCTATAATCTTTTTTACTAATTCATTGCGGGCTTCCGGTGTTTCAAGCGTATAATCTAGCTTTAATCTGCCATCATTGGCCACCGCCGCATTTTCATACATTGTCTCTGTCATTAAGCTCTCCTCTATCTTTTTATATTCAATAGACTACTAAATGTAATCTATTTTTCTCATCTATAATAATTATAACACAAAATTTTTTCTTTGTCAAACTCGTTTAATATTCTTTAATTTGATTTTATAAAAAATTTATTATATTATATTTATATAAAGAAAATAATAAAATTAAAAATAAAGGAGGTATTTATGGTTTTAATTATTATAGTATGTGCAATAGCTTGGGGTGTTTGTCGTTTTAAAAAAGTAGATTTTGTAGATACTCTTTTTATAGGTTTTCTAATTGGAATTGCATCTATATATATTTCTGGATTTATAGGTCTTTGTACTGCTTTATTAACACAAACGGAAGTAAAAACAGAAACTTATAAAAATGTAAATTATTATGTTTCACATGGAAAATTATCCGCCTATAGTAAAGAAAATATTTATATTACTGCGGCGACTGAAGATGATAGTTATACTGATTTTTCTATTGTCAAGAAACAAGATATGGCGGAAGGAGAAAATATTTTAGTTAAAGAAACTTATCAAGGGGCTTTAAAAAATTATAGCTGTCTTTTTCTTGGTGCTGATTGGAAAACAACTAAATATATTATTTATGAGAAAGGAGAATAATTATGCTAGTAATGCTTATATGTATGATAGTAGGAGCTATGTTTTTTAGATGGCTACCAGATGAAGATTATATGAAGAATTTTGGTGCAATGATAGGTTCGTTTACAGGATTTATCATTGGATTACTCCTTTCTATTGCTATTGGATTGGCGGTAGTGCCTACAACAACAACTAAAATTGAAGAATATAATATAACTAAATATTATATTGATGATAATAAATTATATTATGTAGGCGAAGATGGAACTATGGGAAGAATTGATATAGATAATGGAAATATTAAAACGGGTAATAAAACTTATATTGAGAAAAGATATTATAAAGTAAATAAAAGAATGAATTTTGTTGTATTTTGTGCGAATGGAACGGAAGAAACACTTTATTTGAAAGGAGCGGACTAATGGTTTTAAGTGGAGCAAATGCCGCAATTTTTGTAGCAGAACTAGAGAATCCTTATCCAACACCCCCAAGAATTACTGTTTCTTGGGAAAAAGCCACTGATGTACAAAAAGAAAAGTTAAATTGGTTTACAGTAAATGGGAAGAAGATGGCATTTGAAGCAATAAGTGAAACATATAGACAAGAAATAGAAAAAGAACATTTAGAAAAAGTTTATAATTTTTTATTAGAGTGTGATAGTGGAATATATGCTCTTGAATATTATAATAGAAATAAAGACAATTTTGAAAAATATGGGGCGGAAGTAAACTTGAATATTCCTATATGTAAATATGAAGAAGACCACCAATGTAGATTTGACTGTCCTATTTTTGGGGTATGCGGAGAAAATCCGTGTTAAGAATTTAAAAATACTTTTGAGCGTTTTCTGAATTTAAAAATACTTTTGAATCCGTGTTAAGAATTTAAAAATACTTTTGGAGAAAGTTTTGACGAGGCAATATCATTTTTCTAAAATCAAATATTTTTTCTCCCGAAATACACCCCCCCATCAATAGTTGAACAAGAGATAAAAGAATAAGATAAAATTTTTCTTTCAGTTTTCAAATGAGAAAAATATTTTTAGTACGTCTGCGTAGTCACAAAGATTTGCGGCGGTCGCGGTTGGATGGTCATCCCCGCACTTTTTATATTCTTTATCTCTTGATAGGTAAGATGATACCATAGAGACAGATAGTATAAGTATTTGTAATTATATATAAATAATATGATATGATAATAATGTTATCTATATACTGTTCAGAATAAAAGAACAAATGCTATATATAGCTATTGCGTCGGGCCGTGGACATTGTTCCTTGTTCCTGTCCACGGCTCGTCTTTACCATAGGTAAAATTGCACAAAAATTTTTGAATTGAAACGTTTTTATTTGTGCAATATGCACAATTCCCACAAAGAACATACGTTTGTCAATAGGCAAATTGCACAAAAATGCGGGGATAAAAACGTTTCAATCTTGTGTAATTTGTACAAATTGCACAAAACAGTTTTAGTGCAATTTTACTAATTTTTAGCACTTTGCACAAAAAGTGTTAGGAGCTTTGGGACTATTTTTGTGCAATTTGCACTCTTGACAAATCCAAAGGTTTGGTTCTAAGGCTAAGATTAAGCACTCAAGAGCAGAGCAATACACTACATCACATTGACAAGAACCACAAGAAGTATTATAATAAAAGAAAAGGAATAGAGAGGAGTGACAACACTATGATAACTTTACAATTTACACTATTCAGTACAACAGGTAAATACAAACCAGTAACTACTTTAATAAAGGTTGATAGTGTGCAACAGTACAACGAAAATAAACATAAATATCAACAAAGAGCAATTACTAAAATGTGTGCAGAAAAACATACTACTTGGTGGGCATTAAAGAGCAACGGCTTTACAAAGTTAAAAGTAAGAGTTTATCCTAAAAATAATAGTTGACAGTTTTAAAAATGTATGATAAAATAAGGTATACTCAAAAAGGAAAGAGAGGTAATAAGGTTATGAGTAGAACAAAACAGAACAAAAGAAGTAAGAGAAGAAAGTGTGTGATTAATGGATGCATTTGTTTATTAGTTGTTATTGTATTGTATGGTTCAATGGGTGCTATTGATTACATTGAAACACATTACGACAGATTAGCAACAGTAACAGAATGTAAAGATGACAATATCATCACTAAAGACAAGCAAGGCAATCTATTCGCTTTTGATGGCGATGGCTTCAAGGTAGGGGATGAAGTAGTGCTTGAAATGTATACTAATCATACAGATAACACAATTAAAGACGATGAAATTCTAAATGCAAAACTAAAATAGTAAAAAGTAAATGGCTACCTTTGTAGGGTACTACAAAGGTAGCACAATATTAAGAGAACAGACCAGAACGTTCGTTCGGGTCCGAAATATTATACCACACAGTATGTGGTGCTGTCAAGACTTTTTTTAAAAATTTTTAAAAAAATTTTAAAAATCCTGAAATAAAACTGGTTAAAAAACATCAAGGATTTTAATAAAAGAGGTTAAAAAACATCATTGAATTGTTCTGTTATTTTGATATAATGTATACATAAGATAAAGGAAAGGACAACATCAAAGATGTTAAAAGGTAAAGTAAAATGAGATTTTTTGTACAAGACACAGAGGAATTTGAAAATAATGGAATTGAATACAAGAGTTTAGATAAAGCAATTGAGGCTTGTTTAGAAGCAAAAAATGAAGCTTATCTTATTCATATAGGTTATTGGAATTTAGACTACTATAAAAAAGGTGACACATTCGAAAGTCTAAAGGCTAGATGTGAAAACATCATAAAAGAAAATAATCTCAAGTAATTGAGATTATTTTCAAAAAAGACTTGATAAACTGTATAATTACTAAAATAAAGAAAAAAGGGGGGGGCAACCCCCTTTTTTATTATTTTAAAAGAAGGCGAACACCGTTCGAACAGGTGTTCACCCCGAATTCGCAAGGGCACCCCATTCAAGTATATCATATTTCAAAAAGTTTGTCAAGACTTTTTTTGAAAAAATCCTGAGAAAAATTGCACAAAAAAGATACTGAATTTTTGTTACTATTTGCTATTGATTTTAAAAGTCAATAGTAAATATTAACAAAAATTTTGCTGTAAACTTTATCTGTTTTTGTGCAAATTGCTAAAGTTAAAAAACTTTTGTAAAAACTATAGACAAAACCAAAAAAAAGCTGTATAATGTTTACATAAGATAAAGAAAGGGAGCGACCAAGGGGTCGCTGATAGGTAAAACAAAATGATGAATCTTACAGAAAGAATTAAGAAAGTTGAAGAAATTAGCAGACAGTTACAAATGGCATACCCACAATATAGTAATAAAGATATTGAATCATTTAATTTGAATTGTATAAAATCAATTGGAGATTTTGCTTTTATTGCTATTTTTGCTAATGTAGACTGTTATACAATAACTTTATATAACTCAATAGGGTTTAAAAAAATAGAAATAGAAAAAAATGATATTGATTTTCAATACCTTTACAAAATAATAGAAATATTTATGGAAAGATAAAAAGAGGTAGGGGGGGGGCTGAAAAGCCCCCACACAATAAAAAAAGAGGTGTTTAAAAATGAAACAAAAATATTTTGAAATAGGTAACCGACTAACAACTGGTTTAGGACTTGAAAATAAAATAGTGATTAAGTACTGGAAAGCATACGAAAAAAATAATTTTTTTGTCTGCTGGCTAATATCTAAAGTGGCATAAATGCCACTTTTTATTTTTGTGTGTTCGGTCTACCCGAACGTACGTTCGGAACCGAAAAATTATATCATATATGTGTCAAGTTGTCAAGAGAAAAAATTCAAAATTTTTCAATTAAACAATTTTATCCCAAAATTAAAAAAAAGTGCTTGACTATTCGACTATTATACTATATAATTATATACAGATAGAGAGATATAGGAGGCTAATAATATGATTAATATTAGAACAATTAAAAAATTACAAAATAATGACGGATTGACATTAAAAGGTGGTAAGTGTATCACTTATAAATCAGGCTACCAAGTAGCAACAGAGGGAATAGAAACTACAAGCCCGCAGGAAGCTATAAAAGCCGTTAGGGCATACGGCGGGAATTGTGGTGTATGGTTTGAAAATGGTATCTATTACATAGATAAAAGCCACAGAGTAACCACAAAAAAAGACGCTTTACAGTTAGGAAGAGAAAAAAATCAAATAAGCATTTTACAATGGCGAACAATGAAATTAATATATTGTTAAAAAGGGGAAACCCTTTTTAACTTTTTTGTTATGGCTAACAGAAGTTAGTCTTGACTAACTGTTATTAGTATTATCTAATTATAGTTAGTTTAGTCTAATTTTAATTAGTAGTGTCTAACTGTGGTTAGTTTAGGCTAATTGAAGTTAGAAGTATCAAACCTTAGTTACTATAGGCTAACTTTGGTTGGTTGTTTGAAACTCAGGTTAGTATAGGCAAACTGCAGTTAAGTGTTTGAAACTCTTGTTAGGTGTAACTAACCAGAGTTAGTATAGGCTAACTCAAATTAGTTGTTTGAAACTCTTGTTTTATTAAGCCGGACCGTGGACATTGCACCTTATTTCTGTCCACGAGCCGTCCGGTCCAGCCGAACATATGTTCGGTTATTTTTTAGATTAAAAAACATCAAGTTGATTGATGTTTTTTATCCCATAAAATAAATCAAGTTAGTTGATGTTTTTTAATTGATGTTTTTTAATCAGTAAAATACATCAAGTTCCTTGATATTTTTTAATTTGAAATGTTTTTATTTATTTTTGTGCAAATTGTACAAAAATTCAATGTAAATTTTGTGCAATATTCCCTCTTGCAATTATACACCCTAGGGTGTATAATGTATACATAAGATAAAGAAAGGAACACCCCACAAGGGGGTGGAAAGGTAAAACATTATGAACAAAAATTATTCAATTGAAAAAGACAATCCATATTACAGGGAGATAGTCTGCCTTGAGATAATAGGCGAGCATATCGACGAATCCGACAAGTGTTTCTTATGCTATGAGAGAAAGGTATGGGAAGAGGTCGACGATGGAGAAATAGAACATATGGGATTTGAACCTATTTGTTCATTAGATGAACCAATACCTAACAAAAATATTTCAACCCTCACTGTTAGCAGTAGTGAAATTGAGAGCATTGAAGAAAATGATAAATATGTATGGGTAGCAAAATAATAAAATAAAGATAAAACCCTAGCCCTATATGGGCTAGGTAGGAGGTTTAATATGAGAATAATTACAGTTGAAAAAATAGAAGTAATAAGTTGTGTAATCGCAGTCAGTGCAAATGATAATATATATGAAGCTTGGCTTGAAGTGTTTGGTATGGCTAGAGATTTTGAAACAATAGTCAATAATACAGATATATGCGAAAAACTCATAGAGATTATTAATAAGGGACTTACAACTGATGATTTTTTCAAAGAAGAACTATTTGAAACTTTGAGAAAAATGGGCGAAGATATTGAAAATTGGTTATAAAATAAAATCCTGCCCCTTGAAAAAGGGGTAGGTAGAAAAGAGGTTTTAATATGAAAGTTATAGTTTTTGATATGGACGGTACAATAGCAGACTTATATGGTTATCCAAATTGGCTAAAAGCATTAAGAAACGAGGATGAAACACCATATTCAGGTTGTAAACCTTTGGTTGATATGCGTGAGTTATATAAAGTTTTAATGGCTTTGAAAAAAGTTGGCTATAGGATAGTTGTAACAAGTTGGCTATCAAAAGATAGTTCAAAAGAATATAAAAGTAAAGTCAGAAAAGCAAAAAAAGATTGGCTAATAACAAGGGGTTTTCCTTATGATGAAGTTCATTTAGTACAGTATGGCACAACAAAAGCCGATTGCACTAGAAAATTAGGTGGGTTTCAGATTTTAGTTGATGACAACGAAAAAGTCTTAAAGGGTTGGCATTTAGGTGCGACTATTAACGCAAAAAGCGATATTATAAAAGCACTTTATAGGCTTTTAGAATCTGAATATTAGAATGATAAATACCCCTATACGGCATTGAAAAATAAGTAAATGAAATGCCGTATAGGGTTGACAAAATAAAAAAATTATTATATAATATATACATAAGATAAAGGAAAGGAAGTAAATGATATGAGAAAAGTACTTGACAGACAAACTTATGTAAGAGCAATAGGAGAGAAAGAGTGGCACAGAACTTCAATTTTTAAACATCTGTTTTATCAAGAAGAAGAAGCGACTACAACTAAAATAATACGGTATGACAATTTTAAAGATACATTAAGATATGTAGAAACAGATGAAATTTACAATGCAGAAATTGATTATACTTTATTTAGAAATAAGCCTTATATTAATATTTATCACGCACCTAAATATTCATTAATGGAACGCTCTTACTTCAAAATTACAGAAAAGAATTTTGTTCCTATAGAATTTAAAATTGAATATGAAGAATGTGAAGATATAAGCCTAGATACTCTTAAGAGATTACTTACTGCCAAAGAATATTGTGATTTTATAAATGATAATTTAGATACAAAAGTAAAAAATATGTTGTTGAGGGGTTGACAAAAACCCCTCCCCTATGTTATAATTAATAATGGGAATGGAATTTGAATGTAGCAAAGAACAATCTGTTTTTAATTGGTCGGCTCGTGGACATTGCACCTTATTTCTGTCCACGAGCCGAATTGTGCGTCAGAGCGACGCTTGAAACGTTTTTATCTTAAAATGAATCAATTTGCTTGACCTTTTTTAATCCCGAAAAGTGGTTAAAAATAATCAAGGATTTTGGCAAAAGAGGATAAAAAACATCATTGAATTATTTTGTTATTTTGATATAATAGACACATAAGATAAAGGAAAGAGGTAATTAATATGAGAGAAAAAAGATTAGCAGTAATGCACAATGTAGTAGTAGGATATGCAGATGATTATGCTTTAAATAATTGGTTGTCTGTAATACCAGATGGTGAAACTCCAGAATGTTTTGCAGAAATCGCCGCAGATGATGAATTATATCACGAAGCTTGGCAAGTGTTTAGTAAAATAATCAAGAGAGATAGAACCGTAGCATTACAATATATCGCAGAAATCGACAAAATGATTGAAGAAGATTATCAAATCTAAATAAAAATAAAGGGTGCTACAAGCACCCTTTGAAATAAAAAGAAAGAGAGGTAACTAATATGGAAGTAAATTTTAAGAATATATTAGAATGTGATGAAGATTTAACAATCCATGGAGAGGGCTTAACTGATGGAGACACTTTTGTTTTTAAAGATGAATCAACAAAAGTCTATATGATTGCAGATGGAGAATCTCAAATTTTTAATATTGAAACAGGTGAAGCCTTTACATTAAAGAATGAAGATTATGAAAAGCCAATTAAAATAGTATATGGTAAATTTCAAATTATATCAGTGCGAAAATAAGGGGGCGATAATATGCTAAAAAAGGTACAAGAGTAAAAATAGCAGATAAACATTTAAAAAGTAATGGCAGATTAGGTACATTTGTAGGATTAAATTCACAAGATTATTATAAAATTTATCTTGATGAACCCATTGGTAAAAATGTATATTTAGTTACATTAAGAGATATGGAATCATTTGAGATTGCGTGGGAAGAAATGGAGCCTGATGTAGTAAAAGCAGAATGTTTTGAATGGGTTAAAAATAGAGTATCAAGTTTAACCTCTCAATTAGATGCAGTAACTAGAGTTGTAAAAAAGTGGAGTGATGAATAATAAAAAGTCAATAGGCAAGTTGCACAAAATGTGACTTGCTTTTTTGTGTAAAATTACTACTTGACAAAGTGCGGCGGGTATGCTATAATAAAATGGGAGCCTATAGACTCATATATTTCAGATGTTTGTCGGCTCGTCGATGGTTGAGACGAGCCGAGTTGTCAAGCCGAACATACGTTCGGGTTTTAAATTGATTAAAATACATCAAGAACTTTGACTTATTTTATCCCATAAAAAACATCAAGCTGATTGATGTATTTTAATCTAACAAAAGTTAGACACAACTAATTCTGGTTAGGCTTGACTAATCCCGGTTAGCCTAAACTAACTAAAGTTAGTTACTATTAATTTAAGTTAGTTATAACTAACTTTTGTTAGCCACCTCTCATTAAAGTTTTGTTAAACTAATTTTAGTTAGATTGCCCCTAATTCAAGTTAGTTATAACTAATGCAAGTTAGACTTCACAAATAAAAGTTAGTTAAAATTAACAGCAGTTAGATTAAACTATCGTCATTTTGCACAAAATTTTCAATTGAAAAATTTTGTATGATTGCACAAAAAATAATATCCTCAACCCCGCATTTTTGTGCAATCTGCTAAAGTTGATTAAAATGATAACAAAGTATTGTTTTTTGTAACGCATTTGATATAATAGACTTGTGCTTGATAAATAAAGCACTTGAACATTTACAATTTAATATTTTAAGAGAAAGGTGGTAATATTTTATGATTATCGAATTTGCAACTATTGTTTTTTTTATTTGTAGTTTAATCAATGTAATGTTATCTACATTAAAAACTATTTTAACAGTTAAAGCGTCAAAAGGTGTGGCAACCATTATTAATGCGATAACTTATGGCTTTTATGCTATTGTAGTAAAACAGTTGGCGAGTTTAGACTTAATAACTACTGTTACAGTTACTATTATAACAAATATAATAGGGGTGTATGTTTCAATGTGGTTATTAGAAAAAACAAAAAAAGATTGTTTATGGAAAATATCCGTCACTACTAAAGATAATACTTTAGTAGAAAAATTAGAAAAGTTTAGTATTTCTTATGTAATGAACCCCGTTCAGTACAAAAAACAGACTTATTATAATATTGATGTTTTTAGCGAAAATCAAAAGGATAGTTCTATTATTGAGAACATACTGAAAGAATACAAAGTAAAATACAATATTACAGAAATTAATAAAAAATTTTAAAAAAATTAAAAAAGTGCTTGCAATTCCTTACAAGATATGATAATATTAATATTGTCAAGAGGCACAAGGGATTGCAACTCCACTTTTGATAATGTACATTTATAATTTAATAAAGAGAGGTAACAAAATGAACAAGAAATTTTATTTAACAGTAGATACCGAAACGGCAACAATTCCATTTGCAAATCAGATTTGCAAAAATGCTAATCAAAAACAGAAAATTGCGATTGCTAAACCTTTAGTATATGATATTGGTTGGAGCATTACCGACAGACAAGGTAATATCGTAAAAACAGAAAACTTTTTAGTTCAGGAAACGTTCTTTGTTCCTAACATTTTCAATACTGCTTATTACAGAGATAAAAGACCTATTTATATGGAATTGTTAGAAAAAGGCGAGATTAAAGTTGATTGCTGGAATAACATTATGAAGTTATTTATCGCAGACCTTGAAAAAGTTGATATTTCAACTGCCTACAATGCGTGTTTTGATTTTAAAAAGGCAATACCATTTACTGAACGTTATATCAAAGCCTTATATTCAACTGATTATCAAAAGTGGGAAGATAGACAGAAAAAGAGTTGTGAAGATATTCTTAATAATCATAACAATGCTAAAAATGAAGAGTATCTAAACCCATATTTTGAATTAAGGGGTGTACAGTATCCTATAGCTGACTTGTGGTGTATTGCTTGTGAACGTTTAATAAATATCAATAAATACAGAAACTTTTGTCTTGATAGAGGTTATGTAACAAATAGTGTGGTATTTTTCAAATCATCAGCCGAAACATCATTTCAGTATTTAATGAAAAACTATGATTTTATCGAGGACCACACCGCATTATCGGACGCACTAATTGAAAGCCAGATTTTAACAAAAGCCTTGAAAAAGGGCAAAATTGAGCCTACATTGTATGCGTTTCCGTTTAGGGATTTAGGTTCAACTATAGATTATGCGATAGACACAAATCATAAATACGTTGAACCATTATACGAATTGTTATTAAATTACATTGAAAATAATAACGGTTTTGAAAAAGGTGGGGCATATTGGAAGAAGATTATGAAAGAACTTGAAAAACTTGAAAATGCAAACTTTTAAAAAAAATAAAAAAATTTAATAAAAAGGATTGCAATTTCATTTCAAAGTGCTATAATAGATAGTGTCAAGGGAATGGAGTTGCAACCCACCAAATAAAAAAATTTAAGAAAAGAGGTAATGTATTATGACAAACAAAAAAATGACAAAGAGAGATTATTTTAACGGACTTTTAGGAGTGATTGAGAATCACAAAGATAGCATTGAGAACTATGAAGATTTTAAGGCTTTCATTGAAAGAGAAATTGAGTTACTTAATAAGAAACGTAGCAATTCAAAGCCAACAAAAACGCAGATTGAAAATGAAAAAATTAAAGAGAAAATCTTGATTGCTTTTGAGAAAATTGACGAACCTGTAACTATTACAGAACTTGCTAAAATGGATGGTTTGACTGAATACTCAAATCAGAAACTTTCAGTTTTATGTCATCAGTTAGTAGACGAGCATAAAGTAGTAAATACAAAAGTGAAAAAAGTTTCATATTTCAAAATTGCCTAAAGGCTATGGGGATAGCCAAAAGGTTATCCCCTTAAAATCTTAAAAAAGGAGTTGATAAAAAATGACTAAGGCAGAAGAAAAAGCCAAAGAAATTAAGGGTTTAATGGAACGTCATTCTTTAACATTGGAAGAAGCCACCCAACTATGGGAAGAAGATAATTCAGACTACTGTAATGAAGAAATGGCAGAAATGGAAAATAAGGCTAAAGCCTTAAAACGCAGGTATGAGAAAGACTTAACAAAAAAACGCAAGCCTACTGAAAGGGAACGCAAAGTTGATACAGAAAAACTTGAAATTTTAAATTTAATAGTTCCAACATTACAAACAATTAGTAACAATGTGGAACGCAAAAATGAAGTTGAATTACATTTTACAAAAGGTGGTAATGATTACACGATTAAATTAATCAAACATCGTAAAAAGAAGTAATGACAACAAGTGCAAGTAGTATTCAATACTACTTGCATTTTTTATTTTTTTCAATGTTACATATTGTATGAGTGCGGGGGAGCCGGTATTAGTGACTTTTATCTAAATACAATATGTGATATGTCACGTACTATGTTACATATTATAGTATGTGATATGTTACACGCAAGGTCACATACTATAATATGTGATATGTTACATACAATATGTGACCTTGACAGGACTCATCGCAGCGTTTCCGGTTGAAACGCTGCGTGTTTGGGTAATATTTTATTATACCACTTTTTCGCTCTGATGTCAATAGTAATTTTGCACAAAAATTTTTTCCCAAAATTGTGAAATTTTACTAATTGTAATTATTAAAATATTATGCTATACTATATACATAGATAAGAGATAGAGTTCTTTACAATGACTTAACAAAAGGATTGGGTTCTTGTAAAGGTCTATCGCCAAAGAAAGGAGAATATTATGTGGACTAAAGAAACTCATTGGAAACACGATGTTTTAGCCTATCATCGCAAGTATGAAAAAGAAAGAAAAAAAATACTTGACAAAAAGGCTAAAAAGTAATATAATACTTATATAAGGAGTGAAAGTCAAGGCACTCAAATATAAAAATTAAAAAAATAAAAACAGTCTTGACAAAATCAAAAATAAATGTTATAATTACTATGTAAAGTAAAGAAAGAAAGAGGTGTTATTTATGAAAATCACAAAGAGAGAAATGTTCAATGCAATTATTAAAATGATGAATGGAGAAAATGCTACACTCCCAGTAACAGACGGTGAGCCTTATGTAGTAACTGAAGAAGATGTTCGCAACTTTTGTGAACACGAAATTGAACTCTTAAATAATAAGAGAAGTGGTTCAGGTAAACCAACAAAGACACAGATTGAAAATGAGAAAATTATGGAAACTATCCATTCAGTTCTTGAAAATGCTGGTGTCGGAATGACAATTTCAGAAATGATGAAAACTGATGAATTAAATGCTTATTCAAATCAGAAATTATCTGCTCTTTGCAAGAAAATGTATGAAAATGAGAAAATTCAGAAGAAAATCATCAAGAAAAAGTCATTTTTCGCTGTAAAAGGTGTAGAAATCACTGAAAAGTAGTATAAAAGGGCGAAAAGGGGCAACCTCCTTCCCCCTTTTTGTCCAAATTGTTTAAAAAATATAAAAAAATTAGTAAAAATGCACAAAAATTGTTGAAAAAATACAGTTTTTGTGTATTTTTTTGTGAAAATTTACTATTGACAAATGGTAACAAATGTGTTATAATTGTCGGAGCCTGAGCGAGCGACAGGCTCCGAGTCCCAGTCCCATACTCTATATGGCGAATTTTTCTGAGTGTTTGAACTTGTATATTTTTTTCTGCCACGTCCCGAAATCCTTTACCGGCATCTCCGCATATGGCCGCCAATTCTGAGTGTTTTGAACCCCTATTTTTAAATTTGATTTTTATAAAAATTTATGATATAATAATAAAAAAAGACTAAAATATTCCCGCTGCCTTTCTCCGCCTTATTATAATATTTCTAATGTCTTTTCCATAAAACTATATTTCTAACATTTTCTGCCCGTTTATCAATAGAATAATATAGCAAAAACTTTTTCTCTCACTCCATTTTTCAGTGTTTATTTTTCAAGAGTGCAACCTAACAATTTAAGCCTAAAAAATTTTAGCACTTTTGCTTACTCTAAGTCTTATTCATAAAACTTATATTCTAACATTTTCCGCCAAATCAATAGCACAATAATATAACAAAATTCAGTCCACTCTTCCCAATTGAATTTTATAAAAATTTTTAGTATAATATATATATAAGATAAAGAAAGAAATAAGAGGTAATAAAAATGGTAAAAGATATTTCAACTATGATAGCAGAAGGTGCAACAAGAGCAGAAATTATGGCAGTTATTGATAAACAGATTGCCGCACGTGACAATAACAATAGACATGCAGAGAATAAGAAAGACATTTGTGATATGATGACATCTCTTGAAAACATTTTAGTAAGAGAAGGTGTTATTACTGAGGCGGAAAGAACTGACTTTGCGAAGGACCCTATGATGGATACTATGGCTAAATATTTTGTTGAAACTATGAGAGAAGAAAGAGCATCAGGCGGTTTTATTCCAAAGGCTGGATTTGCTTCTGCTGAAAAACCAAGAGTAAGAGTAAAAAGAAGTGAAAATAATGAACCTGAAGATATTGATGCGGCAATCAATGACTTTTTAAAGCACTTAAATGATTAAATAGATAGCCTGCATTTTGCAGACTATCATATCAAGAGCTAAAGAATTAAGAACTCTAGAAATAGAGTTCTTTTTTTATGTTTATATGTGCGGATGACGATGAGGGTAGCGGTAATGAAAGAAGATGAAAGTGATATAGGTCGGGTCCCGTGCCACCCACTCTACTCAATTCTACTTAATTTCACTCAATTTTATATAATTCTACTCAATTTTGCTCAGTTT
>ENA-OPCE01000032-OPCE01000032.1-human-gut-metagenome-genome-assembly--contig:-NODE-32-length-132242-cov-11.136307_pt1 | contig 132242 bp, 114 predicted proteins | sample MGYA00241247_ERZ501474 | MGnify/ENA primary metagenome ERZ501474 (study PRJEB25962, sample SAMEA2042572) | human gut metagenome | biome: human gut; feature: human-associated habitat; material... | reverse complement strand
GGAATGCGAAGCCGTGAAGAAGTCCAAAAAGCTCTTAAAGTTCGTTTTGGACGACGGAACCGGCGTAGATCGGGTCATTTTGAGTGGTATTCACGACTATTATGAGCCGGAAGAGCTGGTTGGAAAGACCTGCATCGCCATTACGAACCTGCCGCCCCGCCCGATGATGGGCATTGATTCCTGCGGTATGCTGATCTCCGCCGTGCATCACGAAAACAGCGAAGAAAAGTTGCATTTGCTGATGGTTGATCCTCACATTCCGGCAGGCGCAAAGCTCTATTGATTGCCCCCTGATCGGGCTGAAAAAGCCTCTCGTACACCAATCCGTACACCAATTTACACCAATGGTGCACCACGGATGCCGAGAAAGATGTGCGATTGAATTTCAGCCTCGCAGAAGTGATTCTGCGGGGCTGTTTTTTTGAAAACTATATATTCAGATATGAGACTCGGTGAGAAATCACCGGGTCTTATTTTTGCGCTCACTACGCCTGACAGACAGGTGCGATGGGCGCTTTTTTGCTTTTTGGAGCGCTGAAAAAATATTTTTGAAAAAGAGCGGAAAAATCGGAAAAAATTCGGCAAAGGGAAAGTGAGAAGGCGATGAGCCTTCCGTGAACCTTGAAAACCGAATGGACGGATATATTCCGTGGATGTGGCCCCTCAGCAGGTAGCCCCTATTCCGCTTGGAGATATATTGGAACGAATTCCTGTAGATGAGCATTATTTTCTCCGCGATGAAGACCTACCCAAATGGATCTATGCTAAGGGGGGCAAAGCATGAGAAGAGATTCAGACGAGATGGAAGCTCCTATTATTTCTCGGAAGGCAGCGTTCAGTTTCCAGAGCCGTTGGCTAAACCGTCAAGAACGATGCTGACCTCTGAATCTCAGGTTGGACGAACATCTCATGTGGTCCAGCGTAGAGCAACAGGTCGTTTGCGGGTGTTGACTCCAGTCGAATGTGAACGATTGAATGGATTCCCGGATGATTGGACAGATACGGGAATGCCAGAACGGATGCAATATTTTTGCATGGGAAATGCACTAGTTGTTCCATTGATAAAAAAATCGGTGTGATTTTAGTTGATGAAACTCACGATATTATTCAGCTTAAGATGCCACGATAACCCACAAGTGCCACGATAGCACATAAATGCCGCGATAGGAAAGGGCTTATCCGAGCATTAGAAAATAAAAAACACCGTCTACCGGGGAACTGGCCCTGGCAGACGGTGTTTTGATCGTAGAAGCGGTGAGAATACCGCTATAAATGTAAAAAAGAACCGTCATCAGGATGTTTTGCATCCTGATGACGGTTTACTTTTGGCAGGGGCACTAGGACTTGAACCCAGAGCCTACGGTTTTGGAGACCGCCGCTCTACCAATTGAGCTATACCCCTATATATTGAAGGCGGAAGGCCTAAATAATCTGGTGGGCCTTCAGGGATTTGAACCCGGGACGATCCGGTTATGAGCCGGAGGCTCTGACCAACTGAGCTAAAGGCCCATGAAAATCACAGGTGCATTCAGTCACCACGGGGAATATTATAGCATCGAACCAGTCGCCTGTCAAGGGATTTCTTTGGAAAGTATGGGAAAATATGCAACGCCCTCCGCTTCTCAAACAGCTTGCTTTTCGGCAAATAGCAACACGCCGCCATATCTCCCGCCAGACTCCCCGCCTTTTCCTGTCCATTAAAATCTGGGTCATTAACCATTTCGGATGGAGCTTCCCCTGGGTATATCTCTTCCCGATCATGCTCGTGTTCAACATTCCCATTGTTAAGGCAACACCGCACAATTGCGTCTTCGAGTCTCAGCCGCCTTTTTGCCCCACTTCCGCAGTTCCGGAAATGGGAAATACATACAGTATTCCACCATTTTCGGAACTTTGAATTGGGACAAAAATTCTGGCTGAGCCTTCTTGCCGAATTGTGCGGTGCTGCCTTAACTTTATCAGAATGTACCTTCCTTTCATGCTCGGCGATTTTTCAATGCGGATTGGGAAAAGGCGTCGGGTCCTGATAAATAAGCGAGGCCGGCATCCATAAGATTTTTTGCCCCTTTTTGTGCAAAAGCACTTGCATATTTGGGTTGCATATGCTAGTATAACGAGGATATGGAAAAAAGCGTTGAATGGGCTGCCTTGTGTTGGTTTGCGGCGTCAGAGAGAGCGGGATGGTGAGATCCGCTTGCGTGCAATGCCGGGCTTTCTCCCAGGAGCTGCCGCTTGAACGAAAAGTAGAGTTGGCCGCGTGACTGCGTTAACGGTCTTGGATGTGTCTGCATCCGAAAAGCGCGCCGTTTCGGCGAATTGCGGGTGGTACCGCGGAAGGAATGCCTTTCGTCCCGATTGTGGGATGGAGGGTCTATTTTTTTGTAGTAAAGGAAGCTCTGATTAAATCGGCGAGAGCTGACAGCGAGAGATTTTGTCTCCAGGCAAGGTATGGAAAATGCGGGAATACTGTATGTATTTCCCATTTTTCATACCGCAGGCTGGGGGCAAAAGATCCGCTGCTCAGCCAAAGACGATTTATTCAGAGGTTCCCTAGACCTTTCAGGAGGAATGAACATGAAAGAACAGTTAGAGCAAATCAAAGCCAACGCCCTGACAGCCCTGGAAGCTGCCGCCACCCCGGCGGCTCTGGAAGAGCTTCGCGTCAGGCTGCTGGGCAAGAAGGGCGAGCTGACCGCCGTCTTAAAGCAGATGGGCAAGCTCTCCGCCGAGGAGCGCCCCGTCATGGGTCAGCTGGCAAACTCCGTCCGGGCAAGCATCGAGGAGGAGCTGGAAAAGCGGAAGGCGGACATCCACGCCGCCGCCCTGGAAGCCAAACTGGCTGCCGAGTCCATCGACGTGACTATCCCCGGCAAGACCGTGTCCATCGGCCATCAGCACCCCATGAATCAGGTGCTGCAAACCATCAAGGACATCTTTGTGGGTCTGGGCTATCAGGTGGTGGACGGCCCCGAGGTGGAGCTGGCAGACTACAACTTCACCCGCCTGAACATCGAGGAAGGCCATCCTTCCCGTGACCGCTCCGATACCTTCTATTTCACCGACGACGACAGCGTCCTGCTCCGCACCCAGACCAGCCCCATGCAGATCCGCTACATGGAAAAGCACAAGCCCCCGCTGTGTATGCTGGCTCCCGGCCGCGTATTCCGCAAGGACGAGGCCGACGCGACCCACTCCCCCATGTTCCATCAGATCGAGGGTCTGGTGGTGGCGGAGAACATCACCATGGGCGACCTGAAGGGTGCGCTGACCACCATCATGCGGAACATCTACGGCAAGGATGCCGTGATGCGGTTCCGTCCCCATCACTTCCCCTTCACCGAGCCCAGCTGTGAAATGGACATGCAGTGCCACAAGTGCCATGGCACCGGCGAAATTGACGGTCAGGTCTGCTCCACCTGCCACGGCGAGGGCTGGATTGAGCTGCTGGGCGCCGGTATGGTACACCCCACGGTTCTGGAAAACTGCGGCATCGACCCCGAAAAATATTCCGGCTTCGCTTTCGGCATGGGTCTGGAGCGTATGGCCATGGGCCGCATGAAGATCAACGACCTGAGACTGATTTTCGACAACGACATCCGGTTCCTGAACCAGTTCTAAGGAGGGAAAAACAATGAAACTCAACAGAAAATGGCTGAACGAGGAATTCGTAGACCTGTCTAACGTCTCCGATAAGGAATTCGTGGAAACCCTGACCGTCTTCGGTCAGAAGGTGGAAACCTGGGAGCGGCTGGACGCGGAGATCAAAAACGTGGTCGTGGGCAAGGTATTGTCCATGGTGCGCCATCCCAACTCCGATCATATGTGGATTTGTCAGGTGGACGTGGGGGGCGATGCTCCCGTGCAGATCGTCACCGGCGCCCAGAATGTCCATGAGGGCGATCTGGTACCCGTGGCACAGCATAACTCCTGGCTCCCCGGCGGCGTCCACATCACCAAGGGCAAGCTCCGGGGCGAACCGTCCAACGGTATGCTCTGCTCCTTCGCCGAGCTTGGTCTGACCCAGAACGACCTGCCCGGCGTGTTCGCCGACGGAATCTGGATTCTCAATGATGAAGATTGCACGATTGGTGAGGACATCAATCTCGTCATCGGCAACGACGACACCGTTGTGGATTTTGAGATCACCAACAACCGCCCGGACTGCTACAGCATCATCGGCCTTGCCCGGGAAGCTGCCGCCGCCTTCGGCAAGCCCATGCGTCATCACGAGCCTGTGGTTCACGGCTCCGACGCCGGGGACATTTATGACCATCTGGACGTGGACGTTCCCGCGACCAGGCTGTGCAACCGCTACACCTCCCGGATGGTGGCCAACGTGAAGATCGCCCCCTCCCCCAAGTGGCTGCGCCGGCGTCTGCGCGCCAACGGCGTGCGTCCCATCAACAACATTGTGGACATCACCAATTACGTCATGCTGGAATACGGCCAGCCCATGCACGCCTTTGATTACCGCTATGTTTCCTCCGGCAAGATCGTGGTGCGGGAAGCCGAGGACGGCGAGACCCTGACCACTCTGGACGGCAGCGTGCGCAATCTGAAGGCCGGTATGCTGGTCATCGCCGACGAAAATAAGCCCATCGGCCTTGCGGGTATCATGGGCGGCGAAAACTCCGAGATCAAGGACGACACCGCCATGGTGGTCTTCGAGTCCGCCAACTTCGACGGCACCTCCATCCGTCAGACCGCTCTGGCGCTGGGTATGCGCACCGAGGCCTCCGGCAAATTTGAGAAGCGCCTTGACCCCATGATGACCGTCCCCGCCGTGCAGCGTGCCTGCGAGCTTGTGGAAATGCTGGGCTGCGGCGACGTGCTAAACGGCACCATCGACGTCATCAACTATGTTCCCGAGGAAAAAACGCTCCCTCTGGAGCCGGAGAAAATCAACCGTCTGCTGGGTACCAATATCTCCAAGGAGGACATGGTCAAGTACCTGAACCGGCTGGAGATCCCCGTGGAGGGCGACACCATTCTGGTCCCCTCCTTCCGTCCCGACCTGAACCTGATGGCGGATATCGCCGAGGAAGTGGGTCGTTCCTACGGCTACAATGAGATTCCCACCACCGCCTTCAAGACCTCTACCCAGGGCGGCTATTCCCCCGTGATGAAGCTGGAAGCCAAGGCCGGAACCCTGTGCCGCGCCATGGGCTACAGCGAGATCATCACCTATTCCTTCGTCTCCCCCACCGTTTTCGACCAGATTCGCCTGCCCGCCGATTCCCCTCTGCGGAATGCTCTGCGCATCCAGAACCCCCTGGGCGAGGACACCTCCATCATGCGCACCATCGCCCTGCCCTCCATGCTGGAAATTCTCTCCCGGAACAACGCCTACCATAACAAGGCCGTGAAGCTCTACGAGCTGGCGAAGATCTACCTGCCTGTAGCCGGTCAGCCTCTGCCCCGGGAGCCGAAGATGCTGGTTCTCGGCACCTACGGCGCAGGTGAGACCTTCTTCACCCTGAAGGGCGAGCTGGAAGCCGTCTTCACCGGTCTGCGGCTGAAGAAGGCAGAGTACACCGCCGTGAAGGACAACCCCAGCTACCACCCCGGCCGCTGCGCCAAGGTGAGCATCGACGGCGTGGACGTGGGCGTGATGGGTCAGGTGCATCCTCTGGTGGCTGCCAACTACGGCATCGACGCCGACGTTTACTGCGCCGAGATCGATTTTACCAAGCTGTTCGATATGCAGCTGCCCGACGCCACCTATACCCCCCTGCCCAAGTATCCCACCGTGTCCCGTGACCTGAGCCTCATTTGCTCTGAGGACGTCACCGTCGCCCAGGCGGAAGCCGTCATCACCGCCGCTGCCGGAAAGCTGCTGCGGGACGTGAAGCTCTTCGACATCTACCGCGGCCCCGGTGTTCCCGAGGGCAAGAAGAGCATGGCCTTTTCCCTGGAGCTGCGGGCGGATGACCGCACCCTCACCGATACGGACTCCGAAGCCGTGGTGACCAAGGTTCTGGCCGCGCTGAAGGAAAAGCTGGACGCTGCGCTGAGATAATTGGGCACTTTGGCTAGAATTCCGCTAAGATTCACAAAAAATTCCAATTTCGGGGCTTTACAGCCTGAAACAATTCGGTTATAATGACGGTAGTACAAATATAAAAGGAGGCTGAAACCATGACGGATAAGGACACTGTAAAATTCACCGTTCCAAGCGATGACAAAGAGAATATGCGCCGTATTCTCCGGAATGTGTATGAAGCCCTCACCGAAAAAGGCTACAACCCCGTCAACCAGATCGTCGGCTACCTGCTCACAGAGGACCCCACCTATATCACCAACTATAACAACGCCCGGAGCATGATCTGCAAAATCGACCGGGACGAGCTGATGCAGGTGCTGGTGCGCGAGTACCTCTTCAAGAAGGAAGCCCAATAATCCCGTTCTGACCATCCCAGCCCAAGGGGCTTTTGCCAAGGCAAAAGCCCCTTGCTTTTTGGCCGTGAGACATGAAATATGCAAACAAATGCGGCCGACATGCACCTTGACAATCTCATACTTTCTCCCTCCGTCTTTCCGTTTTTCAACCTTTTTTTAGGAAAAGTTATGTTAACAAGGGTCGTTTCCCGACCGTTTCCAACAAAAAGCTTGACATTCTCATTACAGTATGTTACAATCTGATTACATTTTGAATAGGAGGTACCTTTGATGGCTGATGAAAATGCAGTTCTGATGTATAAAGGACATCCGCTGATGCGGAAGGACAACTTGATTTACTACGGCTCCATGGCCGACAGTCACATCGTTATGCTTCAGGTTCTCGAGACCAAGAAGGTGAACGATCTGGACGTTGCCACCCGGGTTTCCGTGCAGCTCCAGCTGACCGACCCCACCGCCAGAAGCCGCGACCGGATCGTGAAGAAGAGCGAAAAAGACGGCCTGTACACCGCCCTTGACTTTGGCTGTGTCTGGCTGGAACGCGCACTGGCCGGCAAATAATTCACCCCTTTCCCCGATATCCGGATGATATCGGAGTTCCCCGCAGTCTCACTTTAGGCTGCCTACCAAAGACGGAGGCAAAAGTATGAAGATCAAAAGAATCCTCAGCATGGTGCTGGCACTGGTGCTGTGTATCGGCGCCATGTCCATCACCGCATTCGCCGCAGAAGAAACCATGTACGGCATCGGCTTTGTTAACGCAAGCTCCCTGCGGCTTCGCAGCGAACCCAACGCAAGTTCCGCGACCCTTGTCTATGCCCCCCGCAATGACTGCGTGGCGGTCATCAGCAAAACCGGCGAGTGGTACAAGGTCAATTACAATCTGCAAGTCGGCTACATGCACCAGGACTATCTGAAGGTACTTACCCGGGAAAACGCCGAGCTTGGCTATGGCGAGGTTTCCGGCAGCGGCGTCAACCTGCGTTCCGGCCCCTCCACTACCTACGGAAAAGTGGCCGTCGCTTCCAGCGGCGAGAAATGCTACATTCTCGGCCTGAACAACGGTTGGTACAAGGTCATCTACAATAGCAGCATCTGCTATATCCGCAGCGACTATCTGCGCCTGACGGAAATTCCCTACGAAAATCAGGCATCTCCCAACAGTCCCAAATTCTATCGTCTCGGCAAGTCCACCGGCGTCGCCCCCAGCGCCGCCGCGCTGAACGGCACCGTATCTGCGGGAAGCTCCGCCTCTGCGGGTTCTTCCTCCGCCGGTTCTGCCCCCTCCGCCGCCGGTTCCGACATCGTTGCGGAAGCCCAGAAGTATTTGGGTACCCCCTACGTTTACGGCGGCGCTTCTCCCAGCGGCTTCGACTGCTCCGGCTTCGTGTACTATGTTCTGAAACAGCTGGGCTTCTCCCCCTACCGCACCCCCGCCGACCAGTACAATCAGGGTACTTACGTGGAAAAAGACAGCTTGCAGCCCGGCGACATCGTTTTCTTTGCCGGTACATATGCCAGCGGCATTTCCCATGTGGGCATTTACGTTGGCGGCGGCCAGTTCATCCATTCCCCCAATTCCCGCTCCACGGTCTCCTATTCAGACCTCACCAGCGGCTACTGGGCGCAGCACTACTACGGCGCGCGGAGAATGGTGTGACACCAGAATAAAGATTTCCCAGACGTCGAATTTGGCGTCTGGGTTTTTTTATCAGATTGAATCACAAAAGCAAGCACGACACATACTAGAAACACCTCGGTTCCACAGAAAAACGAAAAGCAGGTGTTTTTATGGCAAATCAAAAGCGGGGACGGCAGAGCTTCATTCTGCCAAACCCATCGGTCATTACCCACTGGGCAAGCGTAGCCGGGAAGAAGGAGTCCGAAGGCCCTCTTGCCCATACCTTCGACGTCACATCTCAGGATACCTATTTCGGCCAAAAAACCTGGGAGCAAGGCGAAAAGCAGATGCAGAAGCTGGCGCTCGGGAAGCTGGCCGAAAAGGCCAATATGAAGTTGGAGGATTTTGACCTTGTTTTCTCCGGTGACCTTCTGAACCAGTGTATCGGCTCGTCCTTCACCCTGCGCAATCTGGGTATCCCCCACCTGGGGCTGTACGGCGCTTGCTCTACCATGGCGGAAAGTCTGCTGCTGTCCTCCATGGCGGTGGGCGGCGGCTTCGCGGACAACGCGGTGGCCATAACCTCCTCCCACTTTGCCTCCTCCGAGCGCCAGTACCGCTTCCCTTTGGGCTACGGCGGGCAGCGGACGCCCACCGCCCAATGGACGGTCACCGGCTCCGGGGCAGCGCTGGTGCGCAGCGACGGCCATGGCCCCCGGATCACCGGCTGCACCGTCGGCACCGTCACCGACCTTGGCATCAAGGACGCCAGCAACATGGGCGCGGCCATGGCCCCCGCCGCCTATGCCACCATCAAAGCCCACTTTGACGACATGAAAACCGCCCCCGAGGACTTTGACCTGATCGTCACCGGCGATCTGGGGCAGCTGGGCAAGGAACTGCTTCTGGAGCTTGCCCGGCGGGACGGGGTCTCTCTGGGCGGGAAGCTGACGGACTGCGGAACCCTGGTTTTCGACAACGACAAACAGGACGTCCACGCCGGCGGCTCCGGGTGCGGGTGCAGCGCCATCACCCTGTGCGGCTACCTTCTGGGGCAGCTGAACGGGGGGAAACTGAAGAAAATACTGTTTTGCGGCACGGGCGCACTGCTCTCCCCCACCTCCACCCAGCAGGGGCTTCCCATTCCCGGGGTCTGTCACGCAGTGTGCATTGCGGGAGGAACGTAATATGGACTATGTAAAAGCTTTTCTGATCGGCGGACTGCTCTGTCTCATCGGTCAGATTCTCATTGACAAAACCAAGCTGACTCCGGCGCGGATTCTGGTGAGCTACGTGGTCATCGGCGTGCTTCTGGGCGCGGTGGGGGTATATCAGCCCCTTGCGGAATTTGCCGGGGCAGGCGCTTCCGTCCCCCTGACGGGCTTCGGCAACACTCTTGCCAAGGGCGTCAAGGAGGCGGTGCAGAAGGATGGTTTTCTCGGCATATTCACCGGAGGGCTGAAAGCCTCCGCCGGAGGCATCACTGCCGCCATTTTATCGGGACTGATCGCCAGCCTGATTTTCAAAGCCAAGGATAAATCCTGAATTTCCGGGCAAGCTATGTCAGCGGCAAAACCGCGATATAGATTTCGGAGGAAGAAAAGTATGAATAACCAGAACAGAAATCAGAACAGCAACCAGAATAAGAACGAGAAAGAGAACCGTACTGAGAATCGCAGCGAAAACCGCAGCGAGAACCAGTCTCAGAACAAGAACTGCCGCTGACGGCAAACGGGCGCCCGGAATTCCGGGCGCCCGTAAATTCTTTATACTTCCATAAATCTTCCCAGCTGGAAGAAATAGAGATACTTTGCCTTGACCGGCATTTCATAAATGCGGCTCAGGGCTTCGGCGTAGGTCTGCACCTGGAGCCGGTAGCGTTCTGCCGCCCCGGCCACCGTGCTTTCCGTTACATGATCGGTTTTGAAATCCAGCACGATGATGCCGTCCTTTTCCAGCAGCGCGCAGTCCACGACGCCCTGCAACAGCACCTGTTCTCCCTCCAGGCCGTCACCGTAATGACTGCCGTCGTCGAGGATGGAGAACTTGAATTCCCGCAGACATGGGCATCCGGCGCGAAGCTTCCGGCCGATTTCCGTATCGAAAAACGCCGCGATTTTCCCGCTGTCCGCCAATTTTCCCTGTTCCTCGGTGATGAATTTCTGAGAAACCAGGCGGTCGATCTCCGCCTTTACTTCGTCCTCGCTGCCGCAGTTTTCATAGCGCAGGTATTGCAGCACGGCATGAATGGCGCTGCCGTAGGCCTTGCCGCCGCGGCTTTCTGCCAGGAAGGACGGGCGGCGGAAATCCCGGGTCAGGAATCTCGGCTCCTGGGTGTCCTCCGCCGCTTCCTCGTCCTTGGCGCGGCCTTTGCGGTTGGTCGCCGTCTGCTTGGAGGGCGCACGGGTCGCCGCGTTGTGGGCATACCGGAAGGACAGGGCGTCTTGCAGCGCCTGCTCCACGCCGTCAGGCATCGGAAGACGGACATCCGCCCCCACCTCCACGATGTTTTCCTGTTCCGGGGCTTCCGAAACGCGAATCACCCACGGATGGACTCCTAATTTCGTCTCGCCGGGTCGTCCCCCCAGAGCGTGGAGCGCTCCTGCCTCGGTATGGCGCACCGCTGCCATCAGAACCCACTGTCCGGGACGCGCTGCCTCCCGGCACAATAGCTCTCCCCCGTCAAAATCCTGACGAAGGGCGATATCCTGAATCACCTTTCCGGGATTTTTTTCGCCGTAGGTCATAATCAGGCGATCCCGCGCCCGGGTCATGGCGACGTACAGCACCCGCAGCTCCTCCGACAGGCTTTCCGCCGCCATTTTCGCGGCGATGGCACGCTTGGCGACGGAGGAATAGCGCACCCGGTTCTCGCTGTCCGCCACGGAAAGCCCCAGCCCCAGATCCCTGTCGCAGAGAATCTGGGCGCGCTGGCTTTCCGTATTGAACCGCCGGGAAAGATTGCTTAAGAATACCACCGGAAATTCCAGCCCCTTGGACTTGTGGATGCTCATAATGGTCACGCATCCGGCGGGCGACAGTGCCGCCGAAATCAGCCCTTTTTCCTCCATGGCGTCCAGGAAATCCAAAAACTGCCCCAAATCCTTCAGATTGCCGCTTTCAAAATCTGCCGCCAGCTGATAAAACGTCTGAATATTGGCGGCTTTCGCCTCTCCGCCGGGCATGGCGGCGTAGACGCTGTCCAGTCTGGTCAGGGCAAAGCAATTTTCCAGAAGTGCCGTCAGGGGGTTCATCCTTGCTTCCCGGCGCAGCTTGTCCAGGGTGCTCAGGAAGGTTTTTACCTTCTGACTGTCGCTGAGCAGCAGCGCGTCATAGAACGCGCCCTTTTTTTGCCTGCTTCGGATTGCCGCCAGTTCGTCGGCGGTGAAGCCGAAAATGGGGCTTGCCAGCGTACTGACCAGCGGAATGTCCTGCCGGGGATTCCAGATCACTTGCAGGAACGCGCGCAGGGTGCCGATCTCCTGGGTTTGCAGCAAATCCGTGCCACCCCCCGAGGCGCAGCGAATGCCCCGGGCTTCCAGTGCCTTCTGGAAATACCCGCCGCCGCTGCCGGGGGAACGGAGCAGAATGACGATGTCCTCCGGACGAACCGGCCGCAGGCCGTCGCCATCCCGCACCGGCGTTCCCTCCCGCAGCATCCGGGCGATTTGCTCCGCCACAAAGGCCGCTTCCTCGGGATACTGGTCGTCCCGGGTCTCAATTACATGCAGTTCCACGGCATCATCCAGCGGCACGTGGGGAATTCCCTCCCGAAGCTCCTCCGCTTCCCCGTAGGTCAGCCCGCCCACCTTGGGGCGCATACAGGTGTGGAACACGTCGTTCACCGCGTCGATAACCTCCGCGCCGGAACGGAAATTATGGCTCAGAAGAATTTTTCTGCCCTGCCCCGGCTCCGCCTGCCGGGCGGGGACGTATTTTTCGTACTTTTCCAGGAAAATGCCCGGGTCGGCCAAACGGAACTGGTAAATGGACTGCTTCACGTCGCCGACCATGAAACAGTTCTGCTTCTCCCGGGTCATGGCGTCGAAAATCGCGTCCTGAACGCCGTTGGAGTCCTGATACTCGTCCACCATGATCTCCCGGTAACGCCGCCCGATCTCCCGTGCGGCGGCGGTGGGCTGGCTTCGGGATTTTCCCAGGAGCAAATCCAGGGTTTTGTGCTCCAAATCCCCGAAATCCAGCACCCGGCGGCTGCGTTTGGCCGCGGAATAATCCCGGTCAAACTGCCTCACCAGCGCCACCAGCCCCCGCTGGGCGGCGGCTGTCTGATGCAGGTCGGCCAGCACCTGAGCGGAATCGTTGGAAAAGCCCAACAGTTTCTTTTTCAGGCCGTCCTTGCAGGCCGACCAGGCGGCTTTGATCCGTTCCGTCAGCTCCGGGTCGGGGTTATTCTTGGTGGGAAACCGCAGCGACCCGAAACGAGGCTCCCGCTTTGCCGCGATATCATCCCAGGTCGTGCAGGCGCGAAGCTGCTCCAGCTGGTACAAAGCGTCTCTCAGAGTAACGGCGGGCTTTTCCAGGCCGGGGCAGCTGTCGGCGCTCTCGGCGCATTGCCGAAGCACCGCCATCTGGCAGTCCAGATATTCCCGAAAATCCCGAATCAGGTATTGCCCCCACACCGTCTCCCCGGCGTCGCCGATGCCCTCGGCCTCCGCGTCGGTCAGGCATTTGTCCAGCCATGCCTCCGGGTTCAGATGGCAGTGGGCGCTGTCGTAGACCTTTTCAATGATTTCCGGCACCTGACGGCCTGACCGCCCCACGCCCTGGGTGTCCACAAACGCCCGGAAATCCGGGTCGTCCCCCGCCGTTTCATAGGCGCGGTCGAGCAAACCTTCCAGCACCGTCTCCCGGATTTCCCGGCATTCATTTTCATCCGCCACCCGGAAATCCGCCGCAACGTCCAGTTTATAGGCGTATTCCCGAAGCAGATCGGAGCAGAAGCCGTGAACGGTGGAGATTTTCGTCAGAAACAGGCGCTGCATCTGCCGCTGCAAATGCCGGTTTTCCGGCTGCCTGGCAATTTCCTCCGTCAGTTTGGCGGCGATTTTCCCCCGAAGCTCCGACGCGGCAGCCTTGGTGTAGGTGATGATGAGAAATTCGTCCAGGTTGGCCGGGTCATGTTCCTGTGTCAGAAAGCCCAGCAGCCGGTCGACCAATACCTTGGTCTTGCCGGAACCGGCGGCTGCGGAAACCAGCAGCTTGCCGCCCCGGCTGGTCACGGCCATTTGCTGCTGGGGCGTCAGTTTATCCGCCATGGTCTCCCATCTCCTTTCCGATCTCCTCCCAGAACCGCTGAGCATCCATCATTTTGTAATTCCGCCGCCCTTCTACGGCCGCCGGATGGCAAATGGGGCCATAGGGGCAGAACCGGCATGCGTCGTGGGCGCTGCCCCGGGTGTAGGGATTCGGCTCCACATTGCCGGAGACGATGTCCTCCACCAGTTTGGACAGTACCCGGAACACGTGCCCCTCCAACAGCTTCAGCTGCTGCCTGTCGGCAAGGTCGCCGGAAACGGTGCCGTCCTTTTTCACGCTGTAGCACATCCGCTTGGGCGCGTCTCCCGGCTCCATCGCCTGCAAAACGGCTTCATCGTTCAGAAGAAGCCCCTTCCGCTTCCACTGGGAAATTCGCTCCTGCTCCGCTTCCTCGGCGGTCAGCTTACCGTCGGCGGTCAGATAGGGCGCACGGGCGGGGAAATACTGCACCCCGGCGGCCACCGGGCGGTCGCCCAGCATATCGCTTCCGCTGCTTTTCAGGGCGAACATATACAGCAGCATTTGCAGCCCCACGCCGTTGAATACGTCGCAGTAATCAAAATCCTTTTTGCCGGTTTTGTAGTCCACCACCCGGTAATAGCGGCTGGCGCCATTGTCCCAGGTGTCCACCCGGTCAATAAAGCCTCGCAGAACCGCGTTCATTCCGCCGTTTGGAATTGGGATGGGCGGCAGACCCTCCCCGTCGCCGAAGCCGACTTCAAAGCCCGCCGGGGCAAACGCCGCCTCGCTCAGCTCCTGCCACAGCTCCCGAACCACCATGTCCAGCTCCTGGATATGACGGCGGAACAGATACGTCACCCGTTCCGACTCGATCTGGCTGAAATGCTCCCGGGCGTATTCCTCGCTGAACCCGTGGGCAATTTCCAGCGTTTCTTCCAGAGAAACCCTGTGGAATCCCCCCAGCTCCCCAATGCGGCGGGCGGAATTTTCCAGCACCGCGTGGACATAGGTTCCGAATTCCGCCGGGTCGATGGCGGCTTCCTTCCGCTCCTGCACCCGAAGGCCGTACCTGAGGAAGTAGGACAGGCGGCACTCCGCCTGCCGGTCGATCTGAGAGGCGGAAAGATTCAGCGTCGAGCCGTAGAGTTTGCCAATGGTTTCCCGCTCCACCTTTCCGAAGCGGTAATCCCGCCGATGGCAGGTTTCCGAATATGTATCCCGGACGTTCAGCCGACCGGCGGCATCCCCGGCGTCCCACCGGGCGAGGTACGCCCCCGCTTCCGGCCCATCTGCCGGGGCAAAGCCCAGGGTATTTTTCACCTGCTGCTCCCCGCCCGCAAGCTCACACAGGCGGCGATAGACGAAGGACGGCTGGTCACCGGAGCAGAACACGCTGACGGACGCCATAGCGCCGCAGAAGCAGCCGTAAATCTCCGCAAATTCCGCCTGTACGCCCTCCATGGCGCCGCCGGTGAGGGGTACGCCCAGCTCCCGGAGGGTGACCCGCTCCTGATCGGTCAGGACACCGGCGGAACCGGAATAGCCGGGAAGCTTGCCTTCCTCCGCCCCCAGCACGATCAGGTGCTTTTCCTGATGGCAGCGCATGGCGGACACGGGGCCGACCTGCACCGCGTCCAGCACCGGCGGGATGGTTCCCACGTCATACTGGCTCAGCAGCAGCCGGAAAAGGCGGATGAACTGCTCCCCCTCCCAATGGGTGTCCCCCAGCACGTCATACATCTGTTCCAGCGCCCCCAGAAGGATTTCCCACAACTGGTTCAGGATCTGCGCGCCCCGGTTGTCCCCGGCGGCATCCAGCGCCTGCGCCATGCGGGAAAGCCGCATTTCCAGGGAAATATCCTCCAGAAAGCCATACAGCGCCAGCACCTGCCCCCGCAGGTCGGAAGCGTCCCGGAAGCCCTGCCAGAGCCGCGTCAGCGGCGCAATGGCCAGTTCCCGCGCGGTGTTCAGTTCCTCCATGCGGCGCTGGTCTTCCTCCGTCCACACGCCGCTGAGGCCGTCCGGATGGTTTTCCCAGCTCTGCGCCCACTTCTGCCCCCGGATGCCCCAGATGATGGCGTAATTCTCAATCCGGTCGCAGGTGTCCGGGTCAACGGGGGACAGGGCGGAACGGAGATAGCGCAGGACGCTTTTCTGGTCAAAGCCGCTTAAGGCAGCATCCAGCGCCGTCAGCACCGTGGCAATGACGCTTTTTTGCAGAATGTCCTCGGTTCCGGACTGGTACACGGGAATATGGAGCCGGTGAAATACCAGATTCACCAGGGGCTGATACACCGTCATATCGGTGCAGACCACCGTAATATCCCGGCAGCGGCACCCGGCGGCGAGAAGAAAGCGAATCCTCTCCGCTGCGCCCATACACTCGAGGTACGGCGATTCCGCCCGGAACACGTCCAGGCACCCCTTCGCCGTCCCCCGGCTGATTGCGCCCTGAAACAGCCCCTCCCGCAGGGGAGAAAGGGGCAGGCGCTTTCCGGGAACGGTTTCGATCTTCACCTCCACCCCGGCGCGGCGGGCGCAGCGAAGCAGCTGAGACGCCGTATCCCCCGCCTTTTCAAAGGCCAGAAGGTGGGAGTTCTCCCGGTCGCAGTTCAGGCTCACCGTCACGTCGGGGGACGCCTGAATGAGATGCTCCAGAATGGCAAGATGCTGCCGGGTGAAATCCGGGAAGCCGTCTATGTAGAATACATGCTCCTTTGCAAAATCCCCCTGCTCCATCTGCTCCAAAAGCCACGTCATCTGGTCTCTCGGGTCGCGCTTGCCCCGGCTGCACAGAGCATCGTAGCTCTCCATCAGAAGCGACAGCTCTTCCAGCTTCTGCGCGAGACTGCCCTCCGTCTCCCCGGCGGCGCGGCTCAGGTCACCGGAGGAAATGCAGCAGCGCTTGAATTCGTCCACGGCGTCAACGAGGCCGGTGAGAAACTCCGGCTTCGTCTCCACGGCGGCATAGGCTTTCAGGCGGCTGGCCAGATTCTTGGCCGCCGCCGCCATGGCCACCACCCGGCCGCCGTTGTCCAGACATTCCTCCGCGGCGCTTCCCATGGCATCCGCCACGCGCCTGGCAAGTCGGGTAAAGGACAGCACCTCGGCATACCGGCTGGCCGTATCTCCCCCGGCGGCGCACAGCCGCCGCTCCGTTTCGTGGCTGATGAGTTCGGGAACCATCAGAATGCGGTTTCCCTTTCTCCCGGCAATGTCCGCCGCGATGCGCTTCATAACTTCGTCCCGGTTGGCCGTCCAGTCCGTGCCAAGCAAAAGGTGCAGCATACGCCCACCCCCTTCTCTTTTTTGTCCATGATACCACAAATTTGCTTTCCTGAACAGAGCGGGATTCACCCTGCAAATAATATTTTTTCCAGCTCTCCCAGGGCATCCAGCAGGAAAAAGCGCATTTCATACTTTTCTTCCCCGTCCAGCGCACCGGTAAGACTGTCCGGGAAGCCCGCCCCCGCCGCCCTGGACGCGAACTCCTCGGAGGTCGCGCTCAGACACAGGCTGGGGAACGCCACGCACCACCAGTTATGCCCCTCCCCCTCGCCGATGGTGATTCGCAGCGCCTCGTAAATCCCGGCGGGCAGGGTAAAGGTGTCGTAGTAGCGGGTGTCGAAGGCTTCCTTACATAGCGTTACCACCGCCTCGCAGTCGCACCCCGTCGCTTCCAGGACGCTGTTGGCGACGGCCTGAATTTGGGGCAGCTTGGCCTGTAAGTACGCCCTTGCCTCGTTTACGTCGGCGATTTTGTTCAGGTCGCTTTGCAGGCTATTTAGCACGGCATCCCGCACCTGCAATTTGACGGACTGGTCTTCCTCGCTGTCGGAATTGGCGACCACGTGGAAGCGGATCAGCCCGTCGTTCAGTCTCTGCCGGTCGGCCAGCAGCGACCCGCACCACACGGACGCGGCAAGCACCAGACAAATCCCGATTCGTTTCAAAAGCTTCTTCATAAAAAACACCGCCCATACGGAAATACTTCCAGTATGGACGGTAAATGCCAGAATTATACAGGTTTGGCAATATAGATATTCGGATAGTTCTCTTTCAGCATATTGCACACCACGGCGGCGTACTCAAAGCTGGGCAAAATGGCAAAAATCGCGGAACCGGAGCCGGTCATCTGCTCCGTCAGCGCGCCGTAGCTGTTGCAGATGGACTTGATGTAATTCAGTTCCAGATGCTCCGACGTGACCACCGGGTCAAAAACGTTGTATACGTTCTCCGCCACCTTCCCCAGATCTCCGGCCAGCAGTGCGCTTTCCATGGCCTGATTGTCCGGGCGGTGGGGAATCGCCACAGTGTCGATTTTCCGGTACAGCTCCGGCGTGGACACGGAGAAATCCGGCTTGCAGACCACAAAAATGCAGTCGGGCATGTCCGGCAGCTTTCTTAAGCGCTCGCCCCGGCCTTCCACCATGGCCGTGCCGCCCACAACGCAGAAGGGAACGTCGCTGCCCACCTGCGCCCCCAGCTCCGCCAGCGCCAGAACGGACAGCGGGTCGCCATAGTGCCGGTTCAGCGCCCGCAGCACCGCGGCCGCGTCGGCGCTGCCGCCGCCCAGACCTGCCCCGACGGGAATGCGCTTGACAATGCGGATTTCCAGACCCTCCGGGTCTTTGCCCATGGCGTCGCAGTAAATTTTCGCCGCCTTCCAGGCCAAATTCTTTTCGTCGGCGGGAATCCCCTCCACGGAACAAAGAAGCCGCCAGGGCTTTCCCGTCCCCACGTCGATCTCCACGTCGTCCCGGATGGAGACGGTCTGCATCACGCTCTGCAAATCATGGTAGCCGTCCGCCCGCTTTCCCAGAACGTCCAGCGTTAAATTCACTTTGGCAAACGCGCCTTCATATAATGTCGTCATTGCAAAATTTTCCTTTCTGTGCATCTCGCTTTATTATAACGGAACTGCGGGGATTTTGCAATGATTTCGTGATAAAATGAAAAAAAGTGCACATCCTATCAATGTGAAATGGAGGTAAGAATATGGATACCCTTGCGCTTATTTTGTCCATCATCGGCTGTATCAACTGGGGGCTGGTAGGCATTTTCCGGTTTGATCTGGTAGCCTGGCTCTTCGGCGGCTCCGGCGCATTGCTCAGCCGGATCATTTACACCGTCGTTGGGCTGGCAGGTCTTTGGTGCATTTCCTTCCTGTTCCGCAAGAAGACGTTTGTGGACGGGGAATAAATGATGGGCAGCTCCGGATAGGAACTGCCCACTTTTTTTAATTGTGGCACCGCACGATGCACTTGACCGTCTGGTCGCCGTATTTCGCGGTGATCTCCGTGGTTCCGCTCTGAATCGCCGTGACATAGCCGTTTTCCACCTTGGCGATGTAGCCGTGCTCCACGCTCCACTCCACATCCTCGGGCTTGAGGTCGCCGCAATCCACCAGCTTCAGCTGGGTGCTGTAGCCCACCTGCAAACGCATGTCCGTTCTGTCCAGCTTCAGCTCCACCTGGGGCTTCGTCTCCACAGGCTCGGTCTGGGCGGCGGTCTCCGCCTGGGCTGCCACGGTGGCCTCCGTGGACGGCTCCGTCTCCTGTTCAAACTGGCAGGTCACGGGGCAGGTCAGCTGCTTCTCGCCGCAGGTGATATAGATGACCGTCTTGCCCTCGCTCACGGCGGTGATCCGGCCGTTGGCGTCCACCGTTGCGATGCTCTCGTCGCCGGAGGTGAACATCAGCTCGTCCGTGGTATTCTCGGGGATGACGACCACGTTCAGCAGGAAATAATATCCGGGCTGGGTCAGCTCCGCCGCGCCGCCGGGCAGAGACAGATCCTGACAAGGGATACGGGGTTCGGTAGTCGCGGGCTCCGTCTGGGCAGGCTGCTCGGTCTGAACCGTGGGTTCGGCATCCACCCCTCCATGCAGGTTGGGCAGCAGATACCGGAAGAACAGGAACGCCGTTCCCGCCAGCAGAATCACAATCAGCGCCGTGAGGATTACCACAACGGCGGTGTTATGCTCCCGGGGCTGCTCCTCATATTGATCCTCGTCGTCCTCCGGGTCAGAGGAATACGGCTCGTTCTCCGATTCCGGGAAATCGTCGCTCTGCTCGTCAAAGTCAAAGATTTCCTTTTTCTTCTTGCCGGACGAGTAGCGTCCGCCCTTGTTCAGTGCGGGCATCTGATTCATAATCAAATCATCTTCGGTAACGTTGCCGGACATATCCCGGGGGCAGCCGCAGATGGGGCAGCACTCCGCCGTGTCCTGGTAAGTCGTTCCGCAAATTTCACAAATTACCTTGCTCATATGATACCTCCTGACAAAAATACACATACTGTACCATTATTAACCGCCATTATAGCACTCTTTTCCAGATAAAACAACTACAAAATAGTTGCATTTTTTAGATTTTTATTTTATGATATAGGGGAGTGTATCTAAAAACTGCCAAAACGCCCAGGCAGCGGCTCTTTTCGCCCTGTGCTTCCCCATTTCCCTTGAAATACTACAAGTATTCCTGCGGAAAAATGGCTTGCCCAGGGTAAAAATCCCTCGCTGTTGGTCATTTCGCCAGTTTTCAGATACACCCTAGTTAAAGGAGGCGATTACGATTGACTGAACTTGCCGAAACCGAACTGATTTCTCCTTTGCTGGACGGATTTGCCATGGGCAACCCCATGAGCAGCCATGACGGCGTTCGCTGCTGCCCTGCCATCAAGGAAAATTCAGGCGAAAAATACATAGTCAAAATCATTTCCGTCCCTGCTACCCAGGCGCAGCTGGATGCGATGCTTCTGGCAGGCGCCTACAAGGACATGGCGGGCGCCATGGACTACTTCAAGGGCGTTGCCGACGACGTGGAAAAGGAAGCGGAATTTTTGCAGAAGCTTTCCAAGCTGGAGGGCTTTCTTCCCTACGACGGCTGGCAGACCGTCCCCATCAAGCGCCGCCGTCTGGGCTACGAGGTCTACCTGGTCAGCCCCTATAAGCACTCCCTGGCAAAGTACATCCGCCGCAATCCGGTCACCCATCTGGAAGCGATCAACCTGGGACTTGACCTGTGTTCCGCCCTTTCCGTCTGCCGTCAGGCCGGATGCCTGTACGTGGACCTAAAGCCCACCAACATCTTCCTGACCGAGAAAAAGAGCTACCGCATCGGCGACCTGGGCTTCATCCCGCTGGACGCTCTGCGCTACACGTCCCTGCCGGACAAGTACCGCAGCCCCTATTCTCCCCCGGAGCTGCACGACGCCATGGCCACGCTGAACGAGACGGCGGACACCTACGCCGTGGGCATGATTCTCTATCAGCTCTATAACGACGGCAGCCTGCCCTTCAAGGACAAAGCCCCCGGCGAAGCCCTCCCCTCTCCCGTCAACGCCGACTACGAGATCGCGGAGATCATCATGAGGGCCATTGACCCCGACCCCGCCAAGCGCTGGCAGGAGCCGAAGGAGCTGGGCAAGGCGCTGGCCGCCTACATGCAGCGCAATTCCATCAACGACACCCCCATCACCATCTACACCCCCATCGAGGCAAAGCCGGAGGATGTGGTGCCGGTGCAGCCCACGCCCGTTCCCGACGAAGCGCCTGCCCAGCAGGAGGAAACCATCGCGGAGGATCCGCAGGACGAAACCCTTCCGGAGCCTGCGGACGCGGCCGGCCTTCTGCCCCACCAGATGTCTGACGAAGTTTCCCAGATCATGGAGGAGGCCGACGAGCTAATCGCCCACAAGGTTCCCCAGGCGGCCATCACCCCTGAGCCGGAGGAGGATTCCCCCGACCGCTTCTCCTTCGCCCAGGACGAGGAGGACAACGAGCCGCTGCCAGACAACAGCAACGAACCCTTCGCCGACGCGGAGGAAGAAAAGCGCCTGCAAAAGGAAGCGAAAAAGCAGGAGCGCAGGCAGAAAGCCAAAAAGGCCGCCACAGCCGTTATCGCTCTGGTAATCCTCGCCGCCATCGGCGCGGGGCTGTTCTGGGCATACCAGAAATACTACCTGCAAACCATCAACGGCATTTCCATTGAGGGCGACCAGTATCAGCTGGTTGTCAGCGTGGACACCGCGGTGGACGACTCCCGGCTCAGCGTCATCTGCATGGACAACTACGGCAACGCCGTGACCCGGGGCGTGGTGGACGGCAAGGCGACCTTTACCGATCTGCTGCCCGATACCCTGTACCGGATCCAGCTGGACATCAGCGGCTTCCACAAGCTGGTTGGCCAGACCTCCGATATCTTCACCACCAAGGGTTCCACCAGAATCGCCAGCCTCTCCGCCGTCACCGGCTCCGAGGACGGCTCCGTCATGCTGAACTTCGCGGTCAGCGGCGCCGACCCGGAGGAATGGGTCGTGACCTACTCCGCCGAGGATGAGGAGACGAAGAGCGAAAGCTTCTCCGGTCACACCGTCACCGTCAAGGGGCTGACCGTAGGAAAGCTGTACACCTTCACCCTGGAGCCTGCCAACGCTTCCTCCGGGGAGACCTTCACCGGGGAAAATACCCTGGAATTCATGGCCTCCCGGCTGGTTCTGGCGGAGAACCTGACCGTCGCCGCCAGCAGCGGCAGCGACATGACCGTCCGCTGGGACGCCCCCGGCGACGTGGTGGTAGAGAGCTGGGACGTCCGCTGCTACAGCGACGGAAGCGGCTACGACAAGCAGCTCACCGTCACCAATACCGAGGTTTACTTCACGGACATCGATCCTGCGGTGGCCTACACCATCGAGGTCACCGCCGCCGGCATGACCCAGCCCGCCCGTACCAGCGTCACCGCCAATCCCATCAACATCACCGGCATGAACGTGGACGACAGCGAGCCGGAGCAGCTCACCGTGACCTGGGAATACAGCGGCACCGCCCCCTCCGGCGGCTGGCTGCTGATGTACCAGCTCGACGGAAGCTCCACCTCCAATGTGGTCAAATGCCAGCAGCCCACTGCGGTGATCTCCCCCCGCATCCCCAGCGCCAAGTATCAGTTCACCATTCAGGCGGCGGACGGCACCTCCATTTTCGGAAACGTCAAGACCTACACCTGCCCCAACGCCAGCGTGTACGAGGATCACGGCCTGTCTGCGGACAAAATCACCGCCCACCTGGTCAAAACGCCGGACACGGAGGACTGGCACTTTGAATCCGTCGGCACAGCCGCCTACACCAGCGAGTTTGCCGTTGGCGACAAGATCTCCGTGGTCTTGCAGGGAACTGTCAATTTCTACGTCCCCGAGGATTCGCTGAACATCCTCTATGTCATCCGGGACGGCTACGGCAATGTGATCCCCAAGTACATCTCCGAGGATACCGGCGACTGGAAGGAGATCTGGTACGCGGGCGACTATCACTACGGCGAGCTGGATGTCCCCACCGCTCCCGACGCCGTCGGCGATTACTCCCTCAGCATTTACTTCAACGGTCTGGCCATCACGGTCATCACCTTCACCGTTACCGAGTAAATTTTCCACAAGACAGCCCCGTCTTTAGTGGGTGGTCGTAAAGCAGTGAATGGAGCGTATCGGCAAAGATACGCTCCATTTCTCGTTCCAACACATGCAGCCCCTTGGCTCTCCCTCCGGGAGAGCTGTCACCGAAGGTGACTGAGAGGGTATTGCAGCCTTATTTCCCCTCTCCGTCTTCGCTTCGCTCAGCCACCTCTCCCAATGGGAGAGGCAAGGGGTGCTGTTCCATTCCGCTGTGCCTGTTCACTGTCTGGTGCGCCCCGCCATTGGGGCGGCTTTTTCCTGTTTCTGGAAAGTTCCCATGTATTTTTGTCCAAAAAGCACATGCCGTTTCCTAAGCACCTTGTGATAATCCCCGATTTTTGGAATTGTTCACACATTTTCCCCGGAGATGTGTTATACTTTCTCGGAAACCTCAAAAGGAAGGAGCTGCAACATGCGCGGAAAAAGTCACCGCTGTCTTGGAAAATACCTGGTGCAGCACTACATGAGTGACACCCCGGAGAGGTATGTGAAGGCCTTTTTGCTGGGATGCATCGAGCCGGATCGGAATCCCGCTACATACCTGAAAGGCTCCATCCGCTGCCAGTGGCTGCGGGGTCACAATTACCGCAATGCCCGGCGCTTCATGCGTGCCATTTCCGCCCGGCTGGAGAGGAAGGAAACGCTCAAGCTGTTCGACTACTATACCCTGGGCAAGCTGATCCACTACACCACCGACGCGTTCACCTACGCCCACAACGACACCTTCCCCACCGCCCTGAGCGATCATCGGGAATATGAAGCGGCGCTGCAAGACCATTTTCTGGAATACATGAAGCAAGACCCCAAGGTCAACCCGAAAATCGCCGGAAGCGTGATGGAAGCCATTTACAGCTACCACCGGGAGTATGAAGCCCAGGCGGCAAACATCTACACCGACACCCGCTTTGCCCTGAACGCCTGCTGCTGTGTGCTGGCCGTATTGCTGACCAACCCCATCTTCTGACGGAGGCTGCCGATGTACAGATTTTTTGACATGGGTCTGGAAGCCGGCGTGGCGGCGGTAATTCTGGTTCCGTTATTTCTCGTCGTAAACCGGATTTATTTCCATGATTTGGGGCGCACCGTCGGCTACCTTATTTTCGCCATATACCTGGCCGGTGTGGACGCCGTGGTGGGGCTTCCCTGCATAACCTATATCCGTCTGGATTTTAACTACAATTTCGTTCCGTTTCTGTATATGTTTTCAGATTACAAAAACAGTCTGCTAAACGTGCTGCTGTTCGTTCCGCTGGGCTTCTTTCTTCCCCTTTTCTGGAAAAAATTCAGCGCCTTCGGGTATACGCTTCTGTTCGGTTTCTGCACCTCCCTGCTCATTGAGCTTTTGCAGATTTTCACCTTCCGGGCGACGGACGTCAACGACCTGATGACCAACACCGCCGGTACGGTTTTAGGGTATCTGCTTGCCAGAATCGTGCTGAAGCTTTTCCCGGGGACGGAGCCGTCGGCGCGGACAAAGGATGTGTTTCTCGTCTGCGGCATGACCTTCGGCGTCATGTTCTTCGTGCAGCCGTTTCTGGCGGCGCTGGTCTGGAATTGGATAATGTGAAACTTCAGCGGCATTTGAAAGCGAATGCCGCTGATTTTTGCGTCATATGTTCCCCCGGTTCTCTTTCTCCCGCTCGGACATAAGATGTTCCATACATCTGAATTTGAGGTGGTACTATGGAACATAACACAAATCAAATCACCCTGCGGGGAAATCTGTCCGCGCCTCCCACGTTTTCCCATGAGAACCACGGAAAACGGTTTTACCGGTTTTTTCTGGAGGTGCCGAGGCTTTCCGGGGCGGCGGACACCCTGCCGGTCATCGCGGAAGCCTCCCTTCTGGAATCCGCCGGAATTGACCCGGGCGGGATGCTCACCGTCACCGGCCAGATCCGCTCCCACAATGTCCGCACCGACGGACGGCGGCACCTGATGATCTTCGTCTTCGCGTCGGCGCTGACCTGCGAGGACGGCGAGGCGCTGAACGACGCGCAACTGGAGGGCTTTCTCTGCCGGGAACCCATCTACCGGCGCACTCCTCTGGGGCGGGAGATCTGCGACGTGATGCTGGCGGTGCCAAGGGCGTTCCAGCGGGCAGATTACCTGCCCTGTATCCTCTGGGGCAGGACGGCGCAGGAGGCTTCCCGGTGTCACACCCGGGATAAAATCGGCATCACAGGCCGATTGCAGAGCCGCGTCTACACGAAGCTGACCGAGGAAGGCGCCGAGGAACGAACCGCCTACGAGATATCCGCCCTCACCGCTCAGATTCCCATGGATTAAAAACGTGTCTTTTTTTGTTGCAAAGCTGCGGTTTTCGTGGTATATTGGGGCAAAACAGATAAAGGAAACGATTCTCGTGAACAAAAAAGAAAAGGCAAAAGCCGTCATTGAAATTCTCAAGCAGCGCTACGGCGACGCGGCCTGCGCCCTGCACTACGCGAAGGACTATGAGCTGATGATCGCCGTCCGGCTCTCCGCCCAGTGTACCGACGCCCGGGTGAATCTGGTGACCCCCGCTCTCTTTGCCGCCTACCCCACCCTGGAAGCCATGGCGGCGGCGGACATTGCCGATGTGGAAAACTATGTCCGCTCCTGCGGCTTTTACAAGCACAAGGCGCGGGACATCGTCCTCGCCTGTCAGATGCTGCTGACGGACTACGGTGGAAAGGTTCCCGGCACCATGGAAGATCTTCTGCGTCTGCCCGGCGTAGGACGGAAAACCGCCAATCTGCTGCTGGGCGACCTGTACGCCGTCCCGGGCAGCGTCGTGTGCGACACCCACTGCATCCGCATCTGCGGCCGGCTGGGGCTGAGCACGGGTAAGGAGCCGGAGAAGGTGGAGCAGCAGCTGCGCAAAATCCTGCCCCCGGAGGAAAGCTCGGACTTCTGCCACCGCATTGTCCTCTTCGGCCGGGACTGCTGCACCGCCCGCAGTCCCAAATGCGGCGAATGCCCGCTGACCATGTACTGCAAAGAATTCAATCCTCAGGCGTGAAACAGCGCCGTTTTCATTCAAAATCCATCCATTACAGAACATTTCCTGTTCTGCCACTCCCCCTGTCCGCATATGCTGTGGACAAGGGGGGATTTCTTTGCCCAAAAAGCTTCCGATTTTCTATTCCGCGCTGCTGCTCACGGGGGTAAACCTGCTGCTGCGGCTGGTGGGAACTTCGTTTCAGGTGTATATCTCCGGCCGCATTGGCGCCGCCGGAGTGGGTCTTTTGCAGCTGACCATGTCCGTGGGGAGCCTCGCCATGGTGACCGGCATTGCCGGCGTGCGAACCGCCGCCATGTACCTGACCGCCGAGGAGCTGGGGAAAAAGCGCCCCGGGAATGTGACCTGGGTCTTATCCGGCTGCTTCGTGTACAGCATTCTGTGCAGCACGGCCGTGGCTGCCGCCCTCTATTTTCTCGCGCCCACGCTGGCGGAAAACTGGATCGGGGACGTGCGCACGGTGAATTCCCTGCGGCTGTTTGCCGCGTTTCTCCCCGTCTCCTGCCTGTGCGGCGTCATGACCGGGTATTTCACCGCTGCCAATCGCATCGGAACACTGGCGGCGGTGGAAGCGGCGGAGCAGCTATGCTCCATGGTCGTGACCATGGCCGTACTGACCCTTTGGGCGGGAGACGACCCGGGGCGCGCCTGTCAGAGCGTGGTCATGGGCGGATGCTTTGGCGCCTGTCTGACGCTTTGCTGTCTGATGCTGCTGCGCCTTGCCGAGCGGGTAACGCCCGGGGCAAAAATCCCCGTAAGGAGCCGCTTGTTGCAGGCAGCCGTCCCCCTCGCCATGGCGGACGTGCTGAAATCCGGCATCAGCACCACGGAAAACCTGATGGTTCCCAAGCGTCTGGCGCTGAATTCCCTGATTGACAGCCCTCTTGCGGCCTTCGGCGTCGTCAGCGGCATGGTGTTCCCCATCCTGATGTTCCCCGCCTGTATCCTGTTCGGACTTGCCGAGCTGCTCATTCCGGAGCTTGCCCGGTGCGCCGCCGCGGGAAGCAAACAGCGGATTTCCTATCTGGTGCGGCGGAGCCTGCGCGCCGCCATGCTGTACGGCATCGTGTTCAGCGGTCTGGAATTTCTGCTGGCCGAAGGGCTGTGCAGCTCCCTGTACCACAATGCCGAGGCGGGGCGCTGGCTGCGGCTGTACGCCCTGCTCATCCCCATGCTCTACTGCGACGCCATCACCGACGCCATGACCAAGGGTCTGGGGCAGCAGAAGGTCTGCGTCCGCTACAATATCATCACTAATTTCATGGATGTATTTTTTCTGTATTTTTTGCTGCCGAAATACGGAATGGAAGGTTACTTTTTCAGCTTTTTCATCACCCATCTGGTGAATTTCGTTCTCAGTCTGCGAAGGCTTCTCATCATCACCGGAGAGACCATCCCTTTCTCCGTCCCAGCGCTGTCCGTCGCGGCCGCCATTGCCGCCGGGTGGGGCGCTTCCCACTTTGGCTCCCCGGTACTGCGGGCGGGAACGTATCCCATTTTGCTGGGCTGCCTGATGTGCCTGTTCGGGGTTCTGGGGCGGGAGGATATTGCCTGGCTCAAGGGGCTTTTCCGGGGAAAACCGTTTCAAACGTACGCTCTTTCTCCAAAAGCGCATAGAAAATGACCCGCCGCGGCGGGTCATTTTCCGTTTTTACAGGTTTTTCAGAACTTCCAGCAGGAACTTCCAGGTGCGCTCCGTGGACGCGATGTCCAGCTTTTCCCGGCTGGTGTGGATGTCGTGCATCTGCGGGCCGATGGATACGCAGTCCAGCCCCGGCAGCTTTTCTCCCAGCAAGCCGCATTCCAGCCCCGCGTGGATGGCCAGCACCTGGGGCTCCTTGCCAAACATCTCCCGGTAAATGCGAACCATGGTGTCCCGGAGAACGGAGTCCTTCCTGAATTCCCAAGCGGGGTACTCCCCGGACTGAGAATAGTTCCCTTCAAAGAACTCGGCAAGGTCTTTCAGCTTTTCCAGCAGTTCTTCTTTTTCGCTGTTGACGGAGCTTCGGACGGAGAACGTGACGTTGAACCGCTCTCCCAGTTTGGTAATGCCCATGTTCAGGCTGGTCTGCACCAGGCCGTCAATATCCTGACTTCTGGCCTGCACCCCGTTGGGCGCGGCGCAGAGCAGACCGATGACCTTGGCCGTCGCCTGGGTAGACAGGCCGTTGCCGCCCAAAGCGTCCACGTCGAAAGCCTGAATGACGGCATCCGGCTCGTCGTACTTTTCCCGAACCTCCGCCTGCAATTCCTCCGCCACAGCGTTGATCCGCTCCAACTGAATGCCCATGGCCACCAGGGTCGCCTGGCAGGAGCGGGGAATGGCGTTGTCCTTGGTGCCGCCGGACAGGGAGGTCAGGCAGAGCGGCATGAGCTTCTGAATGCGATCCATGAATTCGCCCATGACCTTGTTGGCATTGGCGCGGTTCTTGTGGATCTCCGCGCCGGAATGACCGCCCTGCAGGCCGTCCACGCTGAGCCGGACGCAGGGGCCGTAAACCGCCTTCCGCTCTGCGGGCAGGCTGATGGTCGCGGTCGCGCCGCCGGCGCAGGACACGGTGAAAATTCCCTCGTCCTCGGAGTCCAGATTGATCATCGTTCTGCCCTTCAGTTCGGACAGGTCGATGACGTCCGCGCCCAGCATTCCGATCTCCTCGTCCACGGTGATAATGACCTCCAGCGGCGGGTGGGGGATGGTGTCGTCCGCCAGCAGCGCCAGGGCGTAAGCAACGGCAATGCCGTCGTCGCCGCCCAGGGTGGTACCTTTTGCGAACACAAACTTTTCGTCATGGGTGACGTCCAGCCCGTCCTTTTCCATATCCAGCGGGCAGTCCATGTCCTTTTCACACACCATGTCCATGTGACCCTGTAAAATCACGGGGGCATGCGCTTCCATGCCGCAGGTGCCGTTTCCAAAGAGAATCACATTGTTTGCCCCATCCTGAATGTACCGCAGGCCATGCTCTTTGGCAAAATCTACCAGATAATCAGATATTTTCTTCGTATTCCGGGAACCATGGGGAATGGCGCAGATTTCCTCAAAATAATGAAAAACCGCAGCAGGCTCCAACCCCGCCAGTCGTTTCGTTTCCATACAGACACTCCTTTTCATTGGATGGAATTTCTTACCCTTATTCTACCACAGGCGCCATCAAAAGTCTATCGCAATCTCTCACCAGAAAACAGCAAAGACTACGGAAAAATCCGTAGTCCTGCACATTTTACCCATCCAAAAGGAATTTCTTAAGCTTTTGCAAATCGTTGTTGAGAATCAGTTCCTCATTGATGTCCATGGTTTCCAGCAGCTTCCGCGCCAGCTCGAAATTGCCCACCGCGCTGGGATCGTGGGCGTCCGTATCCACCACGACGAAAACGCCCCGTTCCATGCACAGGGGGATCATCTTCCGGTAGTTCTCCACGCAGTTCGGCCGGGATTTGGGCTTTCTCAGAGAACTGTTGTTCAGCTCCAGAGCGACGCCAAATTCCTTCGCGCCCTCCACCAGTGCCGGGTAGTCCATGGGATACAGGTCGGAATCCGGGTGGGAAATGATCTTCACCTTGGGATTTTCCATGCAGCGGATCACGTTGTCCGTGTTCTTTACAGCCCCCGCGTCCTCATAGCATGTTCCATGAATCCCGGCAATGGCGTAGTCCAGATAGTTCAGGTGCCGCTGATCCAGCGTCAGCTCCCCGCCGTTCAGAACGTTGACCTCACTGCCGTAAAGCATCTCCACGCCGTACAGCTCCCTGGGGGCGTCACAGAGGTTCCGGAAGTAAATCGGATCGACCGTCCCGGGAATGCCGGGAGCGTGTTCCGTAACGCCGATCAGGCTCAGCCCCCGCCGGGACGCCTCCGCCGCCAGCTCCCGGATGGTGCCGAAGGCGTGGCCGCTGAGCAGCGAGTGCATATGTACGTCCGCAACAAATGGTTTCATAATCGTCCTTCCCCTCCGATACTATGCAGAAAGGCCACGGATACTTCCGTGGCCTTTCATCATTTCGCATTACATGAAGCTCAGCACCAGGGTCAGCAGAACCCAGACAATGGCGATCCACTTGGTGGACACGGCCAGTGTATGATCCAGGCCGCCCTTCTTATTCTTACTCAGATAAGATTCGGAAGCGCCGGAAATCGCAGCGGACAGACCAGCCTCCTTGCCGGACTGCATCAACACGACCACGATCAGCGCAACGCTGCACAGAGCCTCCAAAACAATCAGAATCGTCTCCAAAACACCCATTACAAAAACCTCCCTCCGCCAGATTCGCGGACTCAAATAGTAAACGGTTCGTCAAAAATACGTGAACCTTCCGATAGCCCGAATAGTATAGCATATGGTTTTCCAAATTTCAAGGGCAAATCCCGAAAAACTCGGAAAGTTCACGGACTTTTTATTTCTGCACCCAGCTGCCGGTGGCGAGACAGTTCAGATAGCTTTCAATGAAGGGATCCAGCGCGCCGTCCATAACTGCATTTACGTTGGAGGTCTCACAGCCGGTGCGGGTGTCCTTGACCAGCGTATAGGGCATGAACACGTAGTTGCGGATCTGGCTGCCCCACTCGATCTTCTGCTGGACGCCCTTGATATCGGAAATCTTGTCCAGATGCTCCCGCTCCTTGATTTCCACCAGCTTGCTGCGCAGCATCCGAAGGCAGGTCTCCTTGTTCTGGAACTGGCTCCGCTCCGTCTGGCAGGAAACCACAATGCCGGTGGCCTTGTGAATCAGACGGACTGCGGAGGAGGTCTTATTGATGTGCTGGCCGCCTGCGCCGGAGGAACGGTAGACCTGCATTTCATAGTCCTCGGGACGAATCTCCACGTCCTGGCTGTCATTTTCGATGTCCGGAATGACTTCCACGGCGGCAAAGGAGGTCTGACGGCGGGCGTTGGCGTCAAAGGGCGAGACCCGCACCAGACGGTGAACGCCGTTCTCCCCCTTCAGGAAGCCGTAGGCGTTCTCGCCCTCGATCATAATGGAAGCGGATTTCAGGCCGGCCTCGTCGCCCTCCTGATAGTCCATGATCTTGTAGGTGAAGCCGTGGCGTTCCGCCCAGCGGGTATACATCCGGTAGAGCATCTGGCACCAGTCCTGGGCTTCAGTGCCGCCGGCACCGGCCTGGAAACTCATCATGGCGTTGTTCTTGTCATAATGGCCGGTGAGCAGGGTTTCCAGGCGACAGGACTCCATTGCCTCCGTCAGCGCGGCGAAGCCGGCTTTCAGCTCCTCCAGCATGGAGTCGTCGTCCTCTTCCTCCGCCATTTCGCAGATGGTCATCAGGTCGTCCCAGTCCGACAGCATTTTCTCGTAATGCTCGATCTTGCTCTCGATCTGACGGGTTTTGACAACAATTTTCTGGCTTTTATCCGGGTCGTCCCAGAAGCCGGGAGCCTCCTGCATGGCGTGCAGCCGCTCCAGCTCGTTGCGCATACCCTCCAGATTCAGAGAATCCGCCAGCCCCTCCAGCGCAGGACGGCAGTCGTTCAGCTTCTGCTTATATGCGTCAAATTCAATGTTCATAGTAAAATCTCTCACTTCCTGTGGGATATAGGGAATTACAGAAAAAAGGCCGCAGATCAAACATGAGACTGCGGCCTTTGTGGCACACCAGAGGGGATTCGAACCTCCGACCTACCGCTTAGGAGGCGGTCGCTCTATCCTGCTGAGCTACTGGTGCATACGCTTTTATATTCTACCCAAATTTTTCTTGTCTGTCAAGAAAATACGTCACTTTTTTTGCCTGCGAGGGCATATACTGTCAGGCAGCACTTTGGAAAGAAGGTGAACCCATGTACAGCTGTGACGATCCAAAAGCCGATCTGGACGATCTGATCTTTGAAAAGGGCGACGGCGGCCCCAGCGAACGCTGAGTCCCCCGTCCATATCGGTCTGCCTCTCCCCATTTGACGGGGTGAGGCATTTTCCTTGCCGCAAAGGGCATAATATTGCACAATTCACCGGCGAAAAGGGGCAAATCTTTGGCGGGAATATTACTTGCATCCGGCTGTCGGGGATGGTATGATACCGTGGTGTAAAAAAGGCATCATGATTCTGCCAAGTTGGTTTTTGAGAAAAGAAGGTATCAAAATTATGGAGATTTATCTGATTGGTCTGGCCGTAGCACTGGTCGGTGGACTGCTTATGTCCCGCCTTACCCGACTGCTGCATCTTCCCGCCGTCACGGCCTACCTGGTGGCCGGACTGCTTCTCGGGCCGTTCTTCCTGGGGCGGCTGAATGTCCCCGGTCTGGGCTTCAACACCCTTGATGAGGTGAACGTTCTCAGCATTGTGAGCCAGACCGCCCTGGGCTTCATCGCCTTTGCCATGGGCAACGAGTTCCGCCTGAGTCAGCTGCGCACCATCGGCTCCCGCGCCATCATCATCGGCATTCTGCAAGCCGTGATCACCACCATTGTCGTGGATGTCATACTTCTGCTGCTGCATCTGTTCTTCCCTCACATCATTTCCGTCCCCTGCGCCATCACCCTGGGCGCCATCGCCGCCGCCACCGCCCCTGCCGCCACGCTGATGGTGGTTCGTCAGTACAAGGCGGACGGCCCCATGACCCGGCTGCTGATGCTGGTGGTCGCCCTGGACGACGCCGTGGGTCTGCTGCTGTTCTCCGTGTCCTTCGGCATTGCGACGGCACTGTCCAACGGGCAGGTCAGCGTGCTGGCCGTGGTTGTTGAGCCCATCGTGGAGATTCTCCTGTCCGTGGGTCTCGGCGGCTTTATGGGGCTGCTGCTCCACTGGGTGGAGCGGTTCTTCCACTCCCGCAGCAAGCGTATGTCTCTGTCCGTCGCCTTCGTCATGCTGACGGTGGGTCTGAGTATGCTGGAATTCCAGATCGGCCCCGTCCACTGCGGATTCTCCCTGCTGCTGGTGTGCATGATGACCGGCACCATTTTCTGCAACGTCTGCCCCACCTCCGAGGAACTGATGGAGCGTGTGGACGGCTGGACGATGCCGCTGAACATCCTGTTCTTCGTCATCTCCGGCGCGGAGCTTGACCTCAACGTTCTGTCCCAGCCCGTGACCCTGATCGTCGGCATTATCTACATCATCGCCCGCTCCGCCGGCAAGTATTGCGGCGCGAACCTGAGCTGCCGCATCACCAAGGAGCCAAAGTCCATTGTGGATCACCTGGGCATCACGCTGCTGCCCCAGGCCGGTGTGGCGCTGGGTATGGCCATCACCGCCGCTTCCCTCTCCGACGGCGCGCTGGCGAGAAACGTCGTGCTGTTCGCCGTGCTGGTTTACGAGCTGGTTGGCCCCACGCTGACGAAACGCTCCCTGCTGGCCGTGGGAGAGATTCGCCCCGAAGGCCGCACCAGCGCCCGGAAGCAGAACGATCCGAAAGAAGCAAAGTAAGCTTCCCAAAAAGCATTATAGCCCGGTTCGGTATAACGCCGAACCGGGCTATTTTTTGACATTTTTCAGAGCCTTCCTCAGTTAAGCACCCCGTGATGAACGCCGGGGCTGTTTTCCGTCAGGCGTTCAAAGGAATAGCCGTTATTCAGTCCCCAAACGATGATGTCCTCCACCGCGTCCACGCTGAAATCATGGATGTCATGCTGCAAAACCACGGAGACCCGGTTCTGACTGACGCCAGCCGTCACGTTAGCAAATACCGTCTGTGCCTTTTTCGCGCCGCCGGCATCGTTGCTGTCCACGTTCCAGTCGAAATACTGGAAGCCCGCGTCCTGCACCGCACGGGTCAGCAGGCTCATCAGCCCCACGTAGCTGTGGGCGCTGACGGTGTTGGAGCTGCCGCCAGGGAAGCGCATCAGGGTGGTTTTGACGCCGGTATTCCGGTAAATAACGTCCTGCATCCCCAGCAAATCCGCAAAATACGCCTCCGGACTGGCATAAATGCGCTCGTAAACGTGGGACATGGTGTGAATGCCGATGCTGTGTCCCCTGTCCACGATCTCCTTCATCATTTCACCGTAGCCCCGGTTGGTGACAAAGAAGGTGGCCTTCACGCCGTAGCTGTCCAGCACGTCCAGCAGCTGCTGCGTGTAGGAGCCGGGACCGTCGTCGAAGGTCAGATAAATGACCTTTCCCTCGGGCCAGACGACCTCGGGACGGGGAACCGCCTTTACCTCCACGGTTCTGGTGACGGTGGTGGTGTTTTCGTAGCCGTCGGTGACGGTGTAGGTCACGCTGTAGGTTCCCGGCGTCAGCCAGTCCACCTCACCGTCCACCTGCACCTGCCCGGTCAGATCGCCGTCCACGTTGTCCAGCGCGGAGTACCCCGGCTCCTGATAGAAGGTACCGGTGGTGATGGCCATATCCGCGCCGCCCTCCAGCGTGATCTCCGGCGGGATCGGGTCATAATAGGGCACCTCCCGCTCCGCGTAGCCGGGATTTCCGGAGGAATCCGTCACCGCGTAAATGATCTTCCCGTATTCCTCCGACCGAACCACCCGGTCGGTAATGTCGCCGTCATAATTGTCGATGGCCTTGTAACCCGCCTCCCGGTAGGGCGTGCCGGGAAGCAGCGTTCCGCCCGTGTCGGGGGTCAGAATGATTTCCGGGCATACCATGTCCACAATCCGTACAATGCGCTGCGCCTCGGCGTGCATTCCCCGGTAGTCCGCTTCGTAGGTGAGGATATATTTCCCCGGTTTTCCCTCATCGACCTTCCCCTGAACGCCCACCGAAGCACCCTCCGGGGACATGCCGTCCTTCCAGAGCAGTGAGCCGCGGACGCGGAGCTGCGCCCCCGGGTCCTGAAAATGCCCGCCGTATTCCAGCATCATTTCCGGTTCGCCGTTCAGCTCCACGGAAAGGGAAAGCCGGTTCGCGGTCAGCACAAAGGCCACTCCGCACAGCAGTAAGACCGCCACCGCGGCAATCACCAATATCCACGTTTTCCCGTTTCTGCGAGGCTGTCTGTAAATCTGTTCCTCCATATGCGCCCCTCTTCCATTACGCCGTTAGTTTACATAATCTTACACCATTCTATGCAAAAATGGAAGAGGTTTTTCAAAAAAATTTTTGGCTGCCTACTGTCCCAGCATTTCCATCAGCTCCGGCAGAAGCGGCTCAAACTTGACGCCGTACCAATGGGCGGGGGCGTTCACCGTATTCTCAATGCACCGGCAGGTGAAATCCGCAGCGATTTTCGCCGCATCCAGCCGGTTTTTCCCCTGCACCAGCGCTCCCGTGAAGACGGCGGCGAAGATATCACCGGTTCCGTGGCAACCCTTCCCTATCCGTTTGTGGCGGTATTCCTGCTGCACCGTTCCTTCCCGCAGAACGACGCCGATGCCGCCTTCCGCAAAATCAACGCCGGTGAGGACGGCGCAGGGATGATGCAGTCCGTCCAGCAGATGGTTAACATAATTTATGTCAATTTTTTCCTGATATGGTAAACCGGACAGGATCGCCGCTTCCGTGACATTGGGCAGAATAACGTCCGCCCTCTCGGCCAGCGCGCCAATCGATCGGGCATACTCCTCGTCAAATCCGGAATACAGCTTTCCGTTATCCGCCATGGCCGGGTCAACAATGGCCACGCCGCCGGGAGCAAGCAGCCGGTCGAAAATCTCCCCCGCCGCTTTCACCGCCGCCAGACTGCCAAGATAGCCCACAAGAATCGCGTCGAACGTAATGCCATTGTCCAGCCAATGGCGCCAGATATCCGTCAGCGCCCCGTCAAAATGCACCACGGCGGGCTTGCCGAAGCCGCCGGTATGGGTAGACAGCAGCGCGGTGGGCAGGATACAGGCTTCCATGCCGCAGGCGGACAGAATCGGCAGCGCCACCGTAGCGGAACACTGCCCGACGCAGGAAATGTCCTGCATGGTCAAAACACGGCGGTACATTCTTTCAGTCCTCAACATCCATGTCCAGCCCCAGCTCTCTCGGCCGGAACCGGGGGCAGACGCTTTCGGAGGTCACAATCACGGACGCCGCCAGCATGGCGCCGATCTCGCAGGCTTCCTTCAGTCCCTTGCCGTAGGTCAGACCGATGGCCGCACCCGCGCAGAAGGCATCCCCCGCGCCGGTGGTGTCCTTCACCTCCAGCTTTCTCGCGGGGCAGTAGCCGCTCTCCCCATGGAGATTGGCATACACCGCGCCGTCCGCGCCCATGGTCACGATCATGGCCGGAATGCGGGCAGCCTGCACCTTGGCAGAAATAATGGGGATCATTTCCGCCGGGGTCTTGCCGGAATAGTCGTCGGAAAACAGGATTCCCGCCTCCTGCTGGTTGCAGACAAAGCAGTCCGTGGACTGAAGAAAATCCCGTCTTTCCAGCGCGATGCTCATGTTCGCCACCACGGCGTAGACCGGCTTCCCGTACTTCTGCGCCAGCCGGAAGGTGCGCTTGACGATCTCCTTATCCATGTCGATCTCAATGACGACGCTGTCCGCATTCCGAAAAATCTCGTCTCCGTCCTGCTCCAGGGTATGGGCAATGGGCAGCAGATCCGGCCGCTGGGAGATGGACGCGGCCACATCTCCGTCGTCGTTGAAGACCGCCAGCCAGGTTCCCATGCCGTTTCTGGTTTTGCGGATATAGTCGGTGTTCACCCTGTGGCTTTTCAGCTTGCGGACGACATCCGCACCGGTTCCGCTGTCGTCCACAAGGCTGACAAAGGTGGGACGCAGCTCGCAGTTTGCGATGTCCTCCGCCACATTTCGCCCGACGCCGCCATGGATCTGCTCCACACGTCCCGCATTCCGTCCGGTAGGGATAAACGCCGACGTGGGATACCCCTTGATATCCACAAACACCGCGCCGATGACAACCATTCCCATGACAAGCCCTCCATTTTTCTCCGGATTTTGCGTTTATTATACCATAGCATTTCCATTTTGCAACAAAGCGCCTTTTCTTTTTCCGGAAAAAGATTGCAAAAGGTCATTTTATCCGGTATAATGAAGCCATAATCTACCCGGCCGCCGCGCCGGTAGGCAGAAAATGGAGGAAGCTGAAATGTCAAGCAATGTACGTCCCGAATCCATGGAACGCATCACCACCCCCGCCCTCGCCAACGCCTTTATCGCCCAGCAAATCGAAGAAATTCGCGCGCAGGTGGGCAGCAGAAAGGTTCTTTTGGCGCTGTCCGGCGGCGTGGATTCCAGCGTGGTCGCCGCGCTGCTGATCAAGGCCATCGGCAAGCAGCTGGTCTGCGTCCACGTCAACCACGGTCTGCTGCGCAAGGGTGAGCCGGAGCAGGTCGTCAAGGTCTTCCGGGACGAAATGGACGCGAATCTCATTTATGTGGACGCCGTCGATCGTTTTCTCGACAAGCTGGCGGGCGTCTCCGACCCCGAAACCAAGCGGAAGATCATCGGCAAGGAATTCATCGAGGTGTTCAACGACGAAGCGAAGAAGCTGGAGGGCATTGATTTTCTGGCGCAGGGAACCATCTACCCCGACATTCTGGAATCCCATGGCGTCAAAGCTCACCACAACGTAGGCGGTCTGCCCGAGGGCATGACCTTCGAACTGGTGGAGCCGGTCAAGCTGCTGTTCAAGGATGAAGTGCGCGTCGTAGGCGAGGCGCTGGGTCTGCCCCACAGCATGGTCTACCGTCAGCCCTTCCCCGGCCCCGGCCTGGGCGTGCGGTGTCTCGGCGCCATTACTCGCGACCGTCTGGAAGCCCTGCGGGAAGCCGACGCGATCCTGCGGGAAGAATTTGACAAGAACGGCCTTGCCGGCAAGGTCTGGCAGTATTTCATCGCCGTGCCGGACATGAAGAGCGTCGGTGTAAAGGACGGCAAACGCTATGAGGGCTGGCCTGCCATCATCCGCGCGGTCAACACCACCGACGCCATGACGGCCACCATCGAGGAGATCCCCTATCCCCTCCTCCACCATATCACCGCCCGGATCACGCATGAGGTAGAAGGCATCAACCGCGTAGTGCTGGATCTGACCCCTAAGCCTACCGGGACGATTGAGTGGGAATGACCCACGGTATCCGAAAAAGCCTTGATTTATAAGGGTTTTTCGGCTCTCCAAAGGCTTCCTGCGGACAAATTGAGGACATGGCTCCTTTAGGGAGAATAATGTCAAAGCGTTATTACGCTCTCAAATCTAACTGTTTTTGGTTGGATTTGAGAGCGTTTTTTATTCTTTATCCACCCATTTCTCTCATGTCTCTGACAAGCGCCAAAATAAAAAAATTCTCGTTGAGGACAAGTGAGGACACAAAAGACCGTTGATTTTTCTCCGGTAAATGTCCTAACAAGTGAAGGATAAAAATTCCGTACACTTTCTTAGGAGGATTTTATGACGACAAAACACCCACTTATCTTTATGACGAGCAGCAATTACTGCAATTTCAAAATTGGCGTCCGGCATTTCTTTCGGTTTATAAAAAGTAAAGTTAGCCATAATTCACCTATTAGTTGTTAGAGTTCAATGCCGTTATTCTGCAATTCAGCTCAAATAGTGCAGTACGGTTAGAATCCCATTTTAGCTTTTGATTTGCTTCTTCATAAGTCAACCAAACACATTCGGTATGCTCATGAGATAGCTGAATATCTTTTTTACACTCAAAACCGAAAGTGTATTCGGGAATGACATAGGTATTCTTATCCCAATGCTGACGGCGCTTTTCAGATATGATTGTAACGGGAATATAAGCTAAGCTTTTCAGCTCAATCCACTTGTCTGCATGGACTCCGCCTTCCTCAATAGTTTCTCTTTTTGCCGCTTCTAATGGCGTTTCATTATCTTCGCCACCTCCGGCTATAAACTGCCATTGGTCATGATCGGCACGATGAAACACACAGTATTTCGGAGAGCCATCGACAATCTGATACGGTATTGCAAGTATTTGAAAAGGTGCTCTCATAATTATTCTCCTTGTTTTTGCTCTGGCAAAATAATCTCAGCGATGTCGCCAATATCACAGTTGAGCGCAAGACAGATTTTCACCAACACTTCCGTGTTGACATTATCATTGTGTCCCATCTTTGTGATCGACGATTGGCTGACACCGGCAAGTGCCATAAGGTCTTTCTTTTTCATATCACGGTCAATGAGAAGTTTCCAAAGTTTCTTATAACTGATAGCCATTGTGTTTACCTCCGGTATTTCAGTAGTGCAAATGATTTCATCTCATCATACCATAAAAACATTGCGTTCACAATGATTTTAGAAAAAATGTTATAATAAGTTTACAGGTGTACAGAATCATCGTCTTTTGAAAGGTTATAGATTGTTTTACCGTGTCCCATAGCGTACTTTACTGTCTGCCATGCGCCACCGTTTTCACGCTCTATGTAGCACACAATGAGATCGGAACGGTCAACCATTTCACGATTGCGTTTTTGATGCGCTCCTTTGAAATGCCCAACAGCAGAAGCTCCGCAGACCTCTACATCGTCGTAATATGGAAACGTTCTTTGGCAGGTTGAAAAGTGAGATGTTTTACGGTTGTAAGAAGGAATACACTTCTTTTAACGTCTTCTCAAAGGCAATCTCGGACTATATTGATTACTATAACAACAGAAGAATTCAAGCCAAAACGAAATGGATGCCTCCCATAAAATTCCGGGAAGCATCCATGATGTGATACTAATTGTTCAATTCAAATTACGGTGTCCAGAAAACTGGGTACATATCAACTACCATGGGGCTTTCCTTATAAAATTTCCGTCAGGTCAGACAGCTTCTTGATGGTTATATCGGAATTCGGATCATTTTCCCTTGACCGAATTCCAATGACCCGAAAATGTCCTGCTTCCGCGGCCTGGACACCGGATTCGGCATCCTCTATGACGATGGCCTGCTCCGGGGATATGTCCAGTAAGGAAGCAGCCAGGAAGAATACTTCCGGGTCCGGTTTGGACCGGGTGATTTGTGTTCCGTCTGCAACGGCATCGAAGAAATGTTCCAGACCAAGCTGGGCCAAAATCTGCCGGGTATTCTTGCTGGAAGAGCCGATTGCCAGAAGATAGCCCCGCTTCCGCAATGTTTGCAGGGCGTACCGGGTATCCTCGGGCAAATCAGATGGGCGCATTGTTTGCAGATACTCCCGGTAAATTCGGTTTTTCTCCTCTGCAAGCTCCAACTTTTCGTGCTCAGAAAAATGGGAACTTCGGTCTCCTAAAATCATTTCCAGACTTTCCATTCGGCTGACGCCGCGGAGCAGTTTGTTTTTCTGTTCGTCAAAGGGAATGCCCAGCCGATCTGCCAGCGCTTTCCATGCCAGATAGTGGTATCGGTCTGTAGAGCAGATCACACCGTCTAAATCAAAAATAATTGCGCGTATATCAGTCATTTTTCAGTTGAAATCCATTTCTTGAGAACACCGGCAGTTTATCTCCGGCGTCGATGTCAATTGTTTGGTTGCCTGCGTAGATTTTCCCTGAGAAAAAGTCCGTCCAGGTGCCTTGCGGCAGATAAACCTCTCGGGAATGCGCGTTTTCTTCCAGTAGTGGTGCTACCAGCAGATCGTTTCCCAGCAGGTACTCATCCTGACAGTAGAGAACATTGGAATCCTTTGGCCATTCGTATACCAGCGGGCGCAGGATTGGCTTGCTTTCCGTTACGCACCTCTTTGCTGTTTCCCAGAGGTATGGGCGCAGCTGCTCGTGGAGCTTATGCCAGTAGCGCATTTCATCCAGAAATTCCGGCGCGTTATAAATCTGCGCCATATTCCATGGGCTGCGCTCGTTATTCCCCTCCGCACCGGGCATCAGCTCCCGGAACTGTCCTCCGTCCGGTTCGGAATGCCATTGCATGATGGGGCAGAAGCAAGCCATCTGGGTGGCTCTGCGGTAAAGGTCCAGAGTCGGAAGCGGGCCGGCAAATCCGGCAATGTCAAAGCCCCAGAACAGGATGCCGGATGCGGCTGCGGAAAGCCCGGCTTTCAGCACACTTGCAAGCTCCTGGTTTTGGGACTGCTGGTCGCCGCCCCAGTGGCAGGGGACAGTATGTTGCCCGGAGAAACCTGCGCGGCTGAAAAGCACGCGCTCGCTGCCGATAAAGTCCCGGTAGCTTTCCGTATAGTCCCGCGGATAGCGGTTGACTCCCTGTTGTCCTGTGCTGCCATCGCAGAACCTTACGTCCGTGCTGTGAATGAACTCGCCGCCATCGGTCTTAAATCCATCCACACCCATGTCCAGCAGATATTGACGCTTGCCAAACCAGCTTGCCCTTGCGGCAGGGTTTGTGAAGTCCGGAACCATAGAGCCGGGAAACCATTTCCCTTGTGGAATATGGTAGGGCGTTCCGTCAGAGAAGCAGACGCATAGCTTCTGCTCGATTGCTTCCTCCCAGTCCAGTTTGTTTTGCAGGTTCGGCTTTTCCCCGGGTTCCATCTGCTTGTAAACCGGAGCCTGCCAGAGAAGCAGCTTTTTTCCCGCGTTGTGGAACTGCTGAATCATTTTGACGGGATCAGGCCAGGGCGATTCCAAAAAATCGAAATCCTCCAGGGAAAGGGGCGTACCATCCGCCCTGGGAACATATCTTGCCCCATTCCAAATGTAGAAGGTTGCTTCATCGCTCCAGGCTTCCAGTACAACCACAGAAGCAGGAAAATCGTAGGTATCCAGTTTCTCTAACAGCTGCTCCACATCTGCCTGTTTCTTCCAGCGATTAGCGGAGACCCATACACCCAGTGCCCATTCCGGGGGGAGTGTGGCAGAGCCAAAGAGACACATATACTCCCGCAGCATGACCTCCGGAGTTCCGGAAAACAGAACAACATCGGCACATTCCGGAAGATTTACGCGGATTTCATCCTCCGCAAAGTCAAATTCCGTTGTCTCACAGGTATCGACATACAGCCCAAAGCCGGTATCCGTCCAGAAGAAGGGCGTTGGATTGTAGGTTTTATCGCCCTGAAAGCAGAATTTTTCCTCTACGCGGTTGACAACATGGTGTCCCTTCTGATTCAGAGAATCGAATTTCTCCCCCATTCCATAGGCACCGTTGTATTGCAGATAAATTGTCAGTGTTTTCCCCTGACGGGACAGTTTTGCCGCACCATAGGAGATTTCTTTTTCCTTGTAAGAAACTTTTCGCATACTTACCCCTTAATGCCGCCAGCCATCATTCCGTCCTTGAATTGACGCTGAGCTACAATGTAAATCAGAATAATGGGAATCATGGAGATCAGACTGCCGGCCATGAGCACATTGTACTCCGTGGCATACTGGCCGTTCAATGTGGACAGGGCAATAGGCAGCGTCATCTTATTTTTGTTTGTCAGCATGAGCAGCGGCCACAGATAATCGTTCCAGGATTCCATGAATGTCGTAATCGACAGCGTAGCCAGGCTTGGAATGCACAGCGGCAGCGCAACCTTACGGAAAATCTGAAATACATTGGCTCCGTCAATCCTTGCGGCATCCAGAAAATCATTGGGGATCGTGCGCATCTGCTGTACCAGCATGAACACCGCAAAGGGGCGGAAGACGGAAGGGAGAATCACGCTGGCGTAGCTGTCAATAAGCCCCATGCGATTCATCACGACGAACAACGGAATCATCGTTACTTGGGTTGGAATCATCATGGTTGCAAGATAGCACCGCAGGAGCAGGCTGTTCCCCGGAAACTGGAGCTTTGCAAAAGCGAAAGCCGCCATGGAGGAGGAAAGCAGCGTAATAATCGTATAGCTTACAGAGATAAACAGGGAGTTCCCAATGGTTTTGGCAAAGGGAAACTTGGAGAATACTTTGATATAGGCGGCAAGGGTCGGTTCTTCCGGTATCCACTGGATTGGGATAGACATCAATGCGCCGCGGCTTTTGAAAGATGTGGAGATCATCCACAGAAAGGGAATCATCGCAATGACCGCCAGGAGAATTGCGATAACATAAAAGCACACCGTCCCCAGCTTTTTCTTAGTTGTCATAGTGTACCCACCTTTCCTGACCCTTCATTTGAATGCCCGTAAACACCATAATAATTGCGAACAAAATCCAGGAGAATGCCGAAGCATAGCCCATGCGATAATACCGGAAGCCGTAATTATAAATCCGCTCCACCATAACCTGCGTTGCGCCGTTGGGGCCGCCGCCGGTCATAATCATGATCTGTGGAAACAGCTGGAACGCGTTGATCATTCCAACAATCAACACGTAGAAAATCGACGGAGTCAGAAGCGGCAGTGTGATTCTCGTAAATTTGACCCATCCGTTTGCGCCGTCCAGACCCGCCGCTTCATAGTAGGTCTTGTTGATGCCGACAACGCCGGACAGCAATATCAAGCCGAAGAAGCCCATATCCTTCCAGACAGACACCAGCACAATGGCAGGCATAGCCCACTTTTCGTCGGTCAGCCAGCCGGGGCCTTGGATGCCGAATATGGACAGAATGCCATTCAGCGCACCATACTGCGGGGACAGTACCGATTTCCAGATCAAAGAGGCTGCAACCCAGCTGGTAAGCACGGGGATATAGTACACGACCCGGAAAAAGCCGATTCCCCGCCGCGCCTGGCTAAGCAGGGTTGCGACCAGAAGAGACGCTGCAAGCATCAAGGGAATATAGAGGACGATATATTCGGCAGTATTTCCCAAGGTTCTCCAGAATTCTGTACTGGTCAAGATTTTCTTGTAGTTTTCCAGCCCGATAAAGTGCTCCTGGAGAAAGCCGGGGTCTGTCAGCTTTGCCAGGCCGTTCCAGTCCGTCAGGCTGATCATGCCGGAGATAATCAGGGGCAATACACTGAAAATCAGCATACCGATCAGGCTGGGCAGCAAAAACGGGGAGGCTGTCAGCAATCCGCCGGCCTGTTTTCGTGGGCTTATTCTGCGTTTCATAGAATCCCTCCATATGCCTTGTGGAAAAAATCAGGGCCGCCGCGCTTGCTGCGGCGGCCCCATCCGGGAATTATCCGAGAGTGATCTGCGCTTCACATTCCGCCTGTGCCTGATCCAAGGCTTCCTGTACGGTGATGGTACCCTCCGCTGCCGCGGCGAGCTTCTGGGTGATAATGTCGCTCATAAGGGCGTAATCCTCAATGACCGGAGGCATAACCAGGTAATCCAGGCTTTCAAACACGGCCTTGCGGTTATCGGGAGGCGTGATTTCCAGGTAGCTGGACAGTGCATTCAAATCCTTCAGGGCGGGCAGATCCCAGCCAGCAGCCAGACGAATGTCGGCGGATTCCGTGCTGGAGGTCAGCCATGCCAGCCAGGTGGCAACGGCTTCGGGATACTTGGTGTCGGGGTTCATGACGACGCAGTTGGAGAAGAAGTGGGTAGCCTTCTGGGTGCTGCCGGGTTCTACGGCGATGTCCCAGGCAAAGTTGCAGCCTTCCGTGAAGGTGGCGAAGGCCCAGATGCCGGTGGGGATCATACCCAGACGGCCGCTCATAAACATATCCCAGTCGCCCATGCCGCCCTGCTGGGCTGCGTTGGGCTGCACATTGGAGACCAGAACCCGGTCAACCAAGGTCTGCGCTGCCTTCAGATTTTCGGGGGAGTTGATGGTAAACTGGGTCTTATCCGCATTCAGCAGAGCGCCGCCGTACTGGGCAACGACCTTGAAGAACTCGTTATAAGTAATGGGCTGCCAGATGCCATAGATATCATCGCCCAGGGCGCGGATTGCTTCTGCGGCGGCCTGCACGTCGTCCTGCGTCCAATCATTGGTGGGATAGGCCACACCGGCCTGGTCAAACAGATCCTTGTTGTAGATCAGAACAACGTTGGAAAAGCTCTCGGGCAGACCGTACTGCTTACCGTTCACGCAGAAAGCGTTCAGCGCGGTATCATTCAGTCCGCTTACATCTACACCGGAGATTTCAGCCAGCAGACCCTTGTTGGCATAGGCCGCAAAATTCTCGATGTTCAGCTCATAGCAGTCGGGGGCAGTGCCGCCGGCAACGCGGGTCTGCATCTGGGTAAAGTAGTCGTCGTAACCGATGGTTTCCACATCAACCTTGATATCGGGATGGGAAGCCTCGAAAGCCTCCACCATCTTGGCAAGAGTCTCCTCGTTTCCGCCGGAGGAGTTGAAGTTGCAGTAGGTGATGGTAACGGGGTCAGCGGCTTTTTCGGTGGCTGCCGCAGGCTGCGTATCGGCGCTTTGGGAGGCCGCCTGGGTCGCTGAGGGTGTGCCGGAAGCGGCGCCGCAGGCAGAGAGAACCATCAGCATGGCGAGCAGCGCGGCGATGAACGAAAAAATCTTTGTTGTTTTCATTTTGTTTCCTCCTGATGTTGTTGATTTTTTCGCTCTTCTCACCTATAATTGGATTTGGTGAAAAGAGTGGCGTGTCGATTCTTTTCCCAGCGGTTTGCACAATCTTTTGCGGGGCTGTGCAGACCGCTTTTTTACACCTCCTTCTGTGGGCACTGCGGGGATACCGCAGAAGAAAACTTATACGAGTTTTTAATAAAACGCTTAAAAGCGTTTTATTCGGCCGCAGGATTGCGGCCAGCGGCCACTGCCGCTAAAAAACGAAGTCAATACATTTCTTACCGCCGCCCAGGCGGTCTGCCGTGAAACGGCTTTCATAAAATGATGAAATCATTTTATGAAGAAATAGTATTATTTTGCATTCAGGTTCCGGACGGACCCTCGTGGAATCAGTTCCAGAGGAAGAATTTCTTCCTGCTTGGGAAGCGCCGGATTTTCAATATGCTTCAGCAAAAGCTCCACGGCGCGCTGGCCTTTCAGAGAAATTTGCTGGCGGATCGTCGTCAGGCCGGGAGTCAGGTATTGCGCGACCTCCACATCATCGAAGCCGACAATGGAATAGTCGTTCGGGACGCTTTTCCCTGCTTCAAAAAGTCCTTTGATCGCGCCGATGGCCAGAATGTCGGCAGCGGCCACAATGCCGGTTACAGGGAGCCTTGCCGCCAATAGCTGCTGCGCAAGAGAAATGCCGCTGCTGTATTCGATCTGCCCCTCAAAGACATATTCTTTTCGGTAGGGAATGGAAAACTCCTGCAATGCCTGCTGGTAGCCCAGCAGCCGTTTCTTCATGACGCCGTTCTCTTTCATCTGGCCTGTGAGGAAAGCAATGTGATCGTGCCCATTTTCGAGCATATACCGGGTGGCAAGGTAACTGCCGTAAGCGTCATCAATACGGATATTGTGATAATAGTGATCGTTGCAGTAGCTATCGATCAGGACAATCGGGATTTGTGTTTTCTTCATCTCCTGATAGAATTCGTCCGGGTACATACCGATCACGATGATTCCATCCAGGTTGCGCTGTTTGGCCAGCGTCAGATAACTTTCGTTGGCGTCCGTCGCGGAAATCAGAATGTGATAGCCCTGCTGGCGGGCATAGTATTCGATACTGCCCAGAACCTCACTGTAAAAGCTGTTCTGAAACATCAGCCGGTCGCCGGGCTCCGTTTGAGGAACCACAACGCCAATCAGCTTGGAATCCCGCATACTCAATCCGCGGGCATTGAGATCCGGTACATAGTCCAGCTCCGCAATGGCATCATGGATACGCTGCTTTGTCTCATCTGAAATTGTCCGTTTTCCACTGAGTGCATAGGAAACGGTTGCGGTGGATACGCCCGCAAGCTGGGCGACATCTTTCAGGGTTGCTCTGGCCACGGTATGTCGTTCCTTCCTTGTTTAATCGCTTAAACATCTTTCTGGCATTATGATACAAGCTGCAATTCCGTTTGTCAAGAACTTTTTTGCATTTTGTGAAATTTGCCATTGACAAGATTTTGTTTTTTGTTATACTTGATACATGAAAACCGTTTAACCGATTAAACAATCTACTGAGAGGTGTTTCTATGGAACGTTATCTTCCAACGGGCAATGCGTTTCTTTCCTTGCCGAAGATCAATGAGCAGACTGCGGGAATTGAAGATCTGACCTTCCTTTCCATGCAGCATAAGGGGATGATTGAAATCCGAGGCGGTGAGGAATTGCCCTTGATCCGTCCTTTTTTGCAAGCCGACGGGCATCGACTGCCCCTGACGCAACTGCAATGGAGTCGGGATTCCTTCTGGCTTCCGGTGCTAAAGGGTAAAGCCGGAGCCTTTGATTTCACAATGACAATCCTGACACCAATCGGAGAGCGCGGCTTTGCCGTTCGTATGGAACTGGTAGGAACAGAACAGGCGGCCATTACCTGGGGGCTGGAGGGTTGCTGGGAAAGCAGCTGGCACTGTATCAATGAGGATAAGCCTTTGGACGGGACTATGCACTGCTATGAAAGCGGATGGAATCACAGCATTGTGTTTGATTTCCGCTGCGGTGCGCCTATGTTTGCGTTCGCACCCATGTGTGACCGGGAGATTCAGTCCGCATTTTCCAAAACGGACAGCGGTATATCCTACACGCTGACAGAGAATTTAGGGCTTTTACCGGGCGAAAGCCACAGCACCGTCTTTTATTGGGGTCTCGGCTTTGAAGAAGTCGCGGCGGCCACCAGCGCAAAGGAAATGCTGCGCCGTGGTTGGGATTGGGAATATCAGCGAACAGCCGGATGGCTGAATCAGCGGATTTCTCAAATGGAAACGCCAAAGCTGACGGAAGTTTACAACACGAATCTGTTCTTCTGTATTTTCTATTCCACCGGCCTGACGCTGGATACGGAAGAACTGGTATGTGCCACCAGCCGCAGCACACGGTACTATGTCAGCGCTGCCTATTGGGACAGAGATGTCTTGTTGTGGGCGTTCCCGGCAATCCTGGATGCAGACCCGCAGCTTGCGGAGGAGATTCTGCATTATGTTTTTGGCCGCCAGAGAAGAAACCTGGGCATTCACTCCCGGTACATTGACGGTACTGTCCTGGAACCCGGCTTTGAGTTAGACGAGCTAATGGCTCCCGTCATTGCTCTTGAAAGTTATGTAAATCAAACCGCTGATAACGCAATTTTGCATGATCCTTCCGTTATGGCTGGCATCCAACAGATTCTCAAAACGCTGGAAACCATGCGGCACCCGGTAATCCCGCTGTATGAAACATTTCTACAGCCTACGGATGATGAAATTGTTTATCCGTACCTGACTTACAACAATGTATTGGTCTGGCGGGCAATGAAGGCTCTGGCGCATCTTTATCCAGAGAGATACGGTACATTGGAGCAGCAGGCGGAAGCGGTTCGGCGGGCTATTTACGCCCATTGTGTTTTCCGGGATACGGAGCAGAAGCCATACTTTGGCTGGTCTGTGAATTTGAAGGGGCAGCATAATGTTTACGATGAACCGCCCGGAAGTCTACAGCTATTGCCATACTACGGTTTCTGCGCACCGGATGATGAAATCTGTGGGAACACCGTGGCAATGATTCGCGCTCCTTCCTATGCTTACAGCTTTGCGGATGCGCCCATTGCGGAAATTGGCTGCGCTCACGCACCCTATCCCTGGATTCTCAGCCTGTGCAACAGCCTGCTTTGCGGGTACAAGGAGCAGGCATTCCGGGAACTGGAACAGATGGAAATGGATAATGGTATTGCCTGTGAAAGCGTTGACCCGTTTTTGGGCACCTGTACCACCGGGGCCGCGTTCGCAACCTGCGCAGGATTCCTGTGCCACAGTATGAAGCAAGCAAGTAAGGAGGCGTCCCATGCGGACTGATTTGCAATTATCCCCCTGGTCGGTGTCCGGAACGGGAAACGGCTGGGACGACGATTTCTTTGAAAGCATCTTCTTCCTCGGAAATGGAAGAATGGGCATCCGTGGCTATCTGCCTATGGAGCCGGAATGCCGGCCGATTCAAAAGGGCGTGTATCTGGCAGGCATTTTCGGGGAAATCAAGCCGGGAATCACAGATTTTGTGAATTTGCCGACACCGGTGTATGACAGCATCCTTCTGGATGGCGAAGCCGGAACTCTGTCGTCTCCAATTGAACGCAGCCTGGATATGAAAGCCGCTTGTTTTACAGCAAGGTTTTCTCTGACGGCAAAGCAGAAAACGGTAGATATTGTCTACTCCCGGTTTTTACCCAGGGAGCATCCGGCGCTGATTTTACAGCGGTTGAAGTTTCTTCCCCATGAGAATGTGGAAATCTCCGTGGCCAGCGGCCTGATGACAGACAGCTGCAACAGCCCCATTCCCGATGACCAGACAAAAGAAAATACGCAAACCATTCAGCTGTCCTTATTGGTGGGGGCAAGCGTTGCCCCGCAGGGAATTACCGCAGACTTCCAGATTCGCGGAACAGGCCTTTCCGTTCGGGAAAATGTGCGGTTCCACAGCACCACATTTCAATTTATCGGGGGCAAAGATGCCTGTGCTGTTTATACGGCAAGTGGGCGGACAGGAGAATCACTGGTTCTGGACAAGGCGGCATCTATCCTGACCTCACGGGATGTGGACCCGCGAATCGCGCCGATTCCCGATGCGTGGGACTACGATGCCATGCTGGCAGCTCATAAGGAGGCCTGGAAAACCGCCTGGCAGAATTGTGATTTGGAGATTCCAGCCTTAGACGGTGAGCTGCAAACCGGACTGCGTTTCTCCATGCTCGGCCTGATGGGCAGCTGTTCCGCCAATGACCCTACCGTAAGCATCGGCGCGCGGGGTCTGAGCCATGGCCGGTATAAAGGATGCTATTTCTGGGACACGGACCTGTTCATGCTGCCCTTCTTCCTGAAAAATGATTTGCAGGCCGCAAAAAGTCTTTGCGATTACCGTGCCCGCTCTCTGCCGGCAGCGAAGGAGCATTCCATCAGGATGAATACAGCCGGGGCAAGATACCCCTGGATGGCTGCGCTGGACGGCAGCGAGCAGTGCGAAACCTGGGACATTGGATGCAGTGAGCTGCACGTCACAGCTGACGTGGCCTATGCTCTGGATGCCTACTGTAAGGCCTCCGGGGACAGCACATTCTATCTGGAGAAAGCGGCGGAAGTTTATATTGAGACGGCCCGTTTCTGGGTCAGCCGCTATACCTATCGTCCGGAGCTTGGCAGGGCGGACCTGCTATTCTGCAAGGGTCCGGATGAATACTGCGGCATTACCAACAACAATCTCTTTACCAATGTGATGGTTCAGCACAATCTGACCCTGGCCATCCAGGCGGCAGCAGACCTTCTTGCCAAGCGCCCGGAACGGTATCACGCGCTTTGCCTCAGCGCCGAAGAAACAGAGCATATGGCGGCTCTGCGGGACGCAATTCCCTGGCCCCACGACCCTGTTACCGGACATCTTACCCAGGACGAAACCCTGCATCTGCTGGAACCGGTTGACCCTGTAACGCTGAAACCCGATGCCGGAGCCAGCTACCATCATGTATGTTTTGACCGTTTGCAGCGGTATAAGGTCATTAAGCAGGCAGATGTGCTTCTCCTAATGACACGGCTTCCGCAGCTCTTCACGGCGGAAGAAAAACGCACTGCATGGAAGGATTTTGAACCTATCTGCCTCCACGATTCCACATTGAGTTTTGCCAGCCACGCCCTGTTTGCTCTTCAAAACGGCCTGACAGAACAGGGCATGGACTATCTGAAAAAAGCACTCCTGCTGGATCTACGAGATGTGATGGGCAACACCGGCCATGAGGGGCTGCACCTGGCGTGTATGGGTGAAGCCTGGCAGGCGGCAGAGTGCCTGATACACTTATAACAATAGAAGAACATCAAAAATGCGCACCCACTTATCACGTCAAAAGTGGATGCGCATTTTCTGATTTTCAGGAGGCTCTGCCAGAAATGACCTCAGCATCTTCAGGCCGCATGAAAAAGATTGATTGTTTTTTCGGTATAATTGATCGTTTTTCCTTGACATGTGCAAAAAAGAGAGGCTGCCTCGAATGATTTTGAAAAATCATTTTGAGACAGCCCCTTTTTGTTTCACGGCCGTGCCGTTATCGGCCGTATCTGAAAGCTGGCAGAACGGTTGAGCCGCAATCAATTGCCCTTGGCAATCCATTTCTCCCGAAAATGCCGGATGGATCCCGGAGGGGAAATTGGAAGGCAAACGCGCCGCCTGCCCGTTCTGGCAGCTTTCGATCGGCCTCGGGGGATATCTGTCGGCTGCCTTATCGCGGTACAGTTTTGAAGGATGTGTGTGCAATACAGATTAAGGAAATCGGATTAGGAGGTATTTTTGCGATTTGGCATCCGTTAATACAGCGTGGTAATGTTTACGCCAGTGCTTCGCCCAGGCTGCGGCAGGCGCTCAGGGCTTCGTCGTCCGGGGTCTCCTGGCAGATCACGCTGTCGCAGGCCAGGTTCGCGCCCTTTTCCCGGCAGCTTTCTTCCCAGGTGCGCATCCATTCGCCGTCGCCCCAGCCGTAGGAGCCGAACAGGGCGATTTTCTTACCGGAGAGCTTGCTCTCGCAGGTCTCGAACATGGGGGCGAACTCGCCGTCCTCCAGCTCCTCCGCGCCCATGGCGGGGCAGCCAAAGGCAACCGCATCAAATTCGTCCATCTTTCCTCCGTCAAACTCGGCGGCGGTGAACAGCTCCGCTTCCGCTCCGGCGTGCTTTGCGCCTTCCTGGACGGCCTGCGCCATTGTCTCGGTGTTTCCGGTGCTGCTCCAATAAACAACTGCAATTTTCATTTTCAAAAGTCCTTTCTTATTTCATCCGGCTACGGTGAGCCGTTCGATGTCGATTCCGCTGGCAAGCTGACGGCAGTAGACCCTTGTGCAAGCCTTGTACTTGGCAAAGGTCTTTTGCGCCGCTTCCTCGTTTTCGTAAACCTTCCAGCAGCCCACGCACTTGCAGGGTCTGTGCTCCAAGAAGCCCTTCACGTCCTCCGGCGGATAGCTTAAAAACAGGCCGATCTCGTGGGGAAAATCCTCCTGCTGCTTTAATCGCCGGGCAAGCCTTGTCAGGCAGCGGCTCCCGCCCCGGCAGTTGTAGCCGCACGCGCTGAGAAGCGCTTCACAGGACGCGCAGGAGAGGTCTTTTTCCAGCCTTGCCGGCCGGTAGAGATAAATCAGTGCCTTGTCCTGCCGGATTCGCAGGGGAACTGCCCGGACGCCCTTTTTTCCAAGCCGCCGGTTCAGACTCCGCAGAAAATCCAGCAGGTCTTCCCGGCTTTCATAGGGGCAGGCAAACAGGTTGCCGGTTTTCAGCCCCGCCAATGTGGGGGCGCAGTTGCGAACCACCTGTTCCTCAGACATGGCCGTCCTCCCTGCCCCGGGCGATTCGGCGCAGGCTTTTCCGGATGGAAATGACGCCCACGGACGTCACGATGACAGCCGCAACGGCACCGGCGCCGGACAGAATCGTGGCAATTTCCATAGCTCGAACCTCCCGTATTCATAATGATAAAATCATCTTTTTGGTTAGCCTCAGCTAACTGGCTATATGATACACGATGCCGCCCCTTTTGTCAAGTCTTTTTCCTACTATTTTTATAGGCAGGTTTTGGGGGTGAAAAAAGCGCCCCGCTGGGGCGCTTTAGGCTGTTTTATTCCTGCGGCAGCGTGACGATTCGGGGCTCATGATGGACGGTTGGCAGAATTTTCTCCATCAGGTCAGCCGTCCGAAAGCGCAGGCTGGAGGTGTTGATGCAGGGATGGCAGCCGATGTACTCCCCTTTCAGCACGTCCTCGTCCATGAGAAGCTGCACATGGTTCTCCCGGTCGTTCATCAGCCCCAGGACGCTGACGGAGCCGGGGGTGATGTCCAGAAACTTCTCCATATACTCCGGCGCGGCAAAGCTCAGGCGGGAGGAGCCGATCTCCCTGGAGAGAACGCTGGTCTTAAAATGCTTGCCCCCAGGGAGCATCAGCAGATAAAAGTCCGTACACTGCCGGTTGCACAGCAGCAGATTCTTGCAGATCACCGCGTCCAGCACCCGGTCGATCTCCTCGCAGGCTTCCATGGTCATGGCCGCCTCGTGATCGATGCGCCGATAGTCGATTCCTAGGCTGTCCAGCAGATCGTAGCAGCGGATTTCCTTCTCAAGCCGTCCGGCGCAGTTGGCGGGACGTCCGTTTACCAGTTCCATAGCTATCATCCTTTCCTCAGCTGCCAGAAGGCCACGGCGCTGGCAGCCGCTACGTTCAAAGAATCCACGCCGTGGTACATGGGGATTTTTACGGTGTAGTCGCACCGGGCAATGGTCGTCTCCGTCAGGCCGTCGCCCTCGCTGCCTAAGATCACCGCCAGTCTTTCCTCCGCCATGAGACGGCGGTCGTCAATGGAGACGGAATCGTCGCTCAGCGCCATGGCGGCGGTTTTGAAGCCCAGACGGCTCAGCTGCGACATCCCCTCCCCCGGCCAGTCTCCCGTAAACGTCCAGGGAATCTGAAACACCGTCCCCATGCTCACCCGGGCGCTGCGGCGGTACAGCGGGTCACTGCATCCGGGGGTCAGCAGTACGGCGTCCATCCCCAGCGCGGCGGCGGAACGGAAGATTGCCCCCACGTTGGTGGGATTCTGGACGTTTTCCAGAACCACGATCCGCGCTGCCCCGGCGCAGATATCCTCCACGGAGGAAAGCCCCGGGCGGCGCATGGCGCACAGCACGCCCCGGGTCAGGTGGTAGCCGGTGAGATTGCACAGCAGCTCCTCGTCCGCGGTGTATACGGGAACGCCGGGACAGCGGGCGAGAACCTCCCGCGCCGCCCCCGTGATGTCCTTGCGCTCCATGAGCAGCGACACCGGCTCATAGCCGCCGTCCAAGGCTCGGTGGATGACCTTGGGGCTTTCCGCAATGAACATCCCCTTGGCCGGTTCAAACCGGTTGAGCAGCTGCGCCTCCGTCAGGCGGGCATACACGTCCAGCTCCGGCGCGGAGAAATCCGTTATTTCAATGACGTTGGCCATAGCGTTCCTTTCCGCCCCAAGACAACATGCCAAAAAATGGGGCGCTTTTTTCCTTCCTATCCTACCAGATTCCGTTCAAAATGTCAAAGATTTCTCCGCCGATTGACTTCCATTTTCTGTAATGGTAGAATGGGTCTATTGTAAAGAGAGGGGCGGATCGCCATGGCGAACAAACATCCGGGGTATATGACCACCTTCCAGGAGCGCTTGAGCTACTGGACATACTTTATCGGGCAGAACATTTACTACAACATTACGGCGGCGTTTATTTCCACCTACCTTGCCATGCAGGGCGTGAACCTGGCCAAGGTCGCCATCGTGCTGCTGATCGTCAAGATCTGGGACGCGGTGAATGACCCCATTTTCGGCTTCATCTTCGATAAGGTCAAATTCAAAAACGGGCAGAAAAGTCTGCCCTGGCTTCGCATTTCCACCGCGCTGATCCCCATTGTGACCATCATTCTGTTCTCCATCCCCTCGGCGCTGGGGGAGACCGGGAAGCTCATCTGGTTCGGCGTGGCCTACGTGCTGTGGGACACTGTGTACACTCTGACGGACATTCCAGCCTACGCCATGCTGAACACCATGACCGACAATCTGCCGGAGCGGAACACCCTGCTCTCCGTCAACCGGGTGTTCTCCGGGGCGGGCGTGCTGATTTACGGCGTGGTGCTGCCCATCCTTATCAGCGAAAATGTGGGCATGAGCGCCAGCCTGGCCATTGCCACGCTGTCCATTTTCAGCGCCCTGACCATGGTACCCCTGTCCATCAACTGCAAGGAGCGCAACTATAAGCCCGAAGAGGAGGACGAAAACTTCTCCCCCAGGCAGATGTTCTCCTATCTGGGAAAAAACAAATACCTGCTGACCTACTACGGCGGCTACTGCGCCACCGACGCGCTGAAAACCTCCGCCGCCGTGACGCTGTTCGTCTCCTTCTATCTGTTCGGTAATTCCCTTTACTCCATCGTGCTGAATCTGCTGAACATGGTGCCGGGGGTTTTCGCCGCCATGCTCATGCCCACCATTCTGAAAAAGCTGGATAAATTCAAGGCCCTTTTCTGGTGTAACATCGTCAACATCATCTTAGGGCTGGTGATTTTCTTTGTGGGCTACGAGAACCGGGCGCTGTTCCTGACGCTGACCTGCATCCGCACCGTTCCCATGAGCATCGTGGGCATTCTCGCCTTCATGTTCACCCCGGACTGCGCCGAGTACGGTCAGTACAAATCCGGCATCAGCGCCAAGGGCATCACCTTCGCCATTCAGACCTTCTCCGTAAAGATCACCGCCGCGGTCTCGTCCTCGCTGGCTTTGGCGCTGCTGGGCTGCTTCCACTGGATTTCCGTGGAGGCGGAGAGCTTCGAGACGCTGAAGGCGCTGAACATTCAGCAGAGCGCAGGGGCGCTGGAGGGACTGTGGATCGTGTACGCCCTGGTGCCTGTCATCGGCATGATTATTTCCACGTTCTTCTACTTAGGCTACAAGCTCAACGACAAGGACGTGCAGATCATGGCGCGGTGCAACGCCGGAGAGATCACCCGGGAGGAAGCCGAGTCCTTGCTGTCCCGGAAATATTAAGATTGCTACAAACGAACGGCGCCGGATGGCGCCGTTTCTATGTGTTAGGACCCCGCAACGGAAAACGGAAAGCCGCCCGCAGGCGGCAAGGCGTGCGGGCAGCATACGGCAATCCAAAAATGGCCTCCCGCCGTAAAGCGGGAGGCCATAAGAGGATATATTACTGTGCCAGAGTGCTGGTCTTGTACTTTGCGCTCTTCTTCAGGAACAGCGCCAGGAAGCCGACCGCGGCGATAACACCGGCGACAACGGCGATGGGATAGTACACGCTCTCGGCAATTCCCATAGGCTTCCACAGCAGGCCGAGGCACTCGCCGGCCGCGAAGAAGTAGGTGATGGAAACGCCGGTCATGAAGGTGGCAGGAACCGCGCAGATCCAGTAGTTGCGCTTGTTCTGTGCCAGATACATGGCAGCCGCCCACAGAGCGATCATGGCCAGAGTCTGGTTGGACCAGGAGAAGTAACGCCATACCACAGAGTAGTCGATCTGGCAGATGATGGCACCGACGCCCAGCAGGGGGACGGTCAGAAGCAGACGCTTCTTCCAATCCTTCTGGTCGATCTTGAACCAGTCGGCCAGCGTCAGACGGGCGCTGCGGTAAGCGGTATCACCGGAGGTGATGGGGCAGGCGATAACGCCCAGCATAGCCAGGACGCCGCCGATCTTGCCCATGGTGGTGGTGCAGATCTCGTAAACAACAGCGTTCACACCGGCGCCGGCCTCCAGCAGAGCCTGGGTGTTCTCGTAGAAGGAAACACCGGCAGCCGCCCAGACCATGGCGATGATGCCCTCGGCGACCATTGCGCCGTAGAACACCTTGTGACCCTGCTTCTCAGAGGTGCAGCAACGGGCCATCATGGGAGACTGCGTGGCGTGGAAGCCGGAGATGGCACCGCAGGCCACGGTGACGAACATGAACGGCCAGATGTGGATGTTCTGAGGATGCTGGTTATAGAAGTTGTTCCACAGTTCGGGCATCTGATACTCGTGAGAGAACAGCAGAACACCCGCAACACCGACGGCCATGATGATCAGGCAGATACCGAAGATGGGGTAGATCTTGCCGATGACCTTGTCGATGGGAACGAAGGTGGCGATGAAGTAGTAGATGATGATGACCCACAGCCAGAAGGTAGCGTCCAGCTTCTCGGGGGTCAGCAGGGCCAGCAGACCGGCGGGACCCTTGGAGAACACGACGCCGACCATGACCAGCAGGATGACGGAGAACACGCGCATGACCTGCAGCATGACCTTACCCAGATAAGTACCGGTAATCTCGGAGATGCTGGCGCCCTTGTGCCGCATGGACAGCATACCGCACATGTAGTCGTGGACGCCGCCGGCGAAGATGGTACCGAAGACAATCCACAGATAGACGACAGGTCCAAACAGAGCACCGTTCAGAGCGCCGAAGATGGGGCCGAGACCGGCGATGTTCAGCAGCTGAACCAGGAAGATCTTCCAACCCTTCATCGGGACGAAGTCAACACCGTCGTTGAGCGTGATGGCAGGCGTCTCCCGGTCGTCAGAGCCAAAGATCTTGTCTACGCGCTTGCCGTAGAAGATGTAGCCGACGACCAGAGCTGCAATGCAGAGAATGAAAGTAAGCATAGGTTTCCTCCTTAGTTTAGTTACCCTGCGGTGGCGTATCACCGCCTGGCGAGTATCATTATATGTCTAAACCGTGAACAAATCAACCCTTAGTATGGCGAAAAAAGATTTTCGTAGAATTAAACAAATTTATGGCGGTTTTTTCCTTCCGGGGAGTGGCGTGACCCTGATTTTTTTCGTCAGATTGCATAAAACAGCACGCAGAAGAACTGGAGCAGCGCCCCCAGAACGACAAAAATGTGAAATACGGAGTGCATCCACTTCCTGCGCTTGCCCAATCCATACAGAACGGAGCCGACCGTGTAGGCAATACCGCCCAGCAGCAAAAGCAGAAAACCCGGGAAGGTCAGCGCCTGCATTGCCTGTTTCGCAAAGAAAATGATCGCCCAGCCCATGCCGATGTAGCAGATCATGGAAAAGACCCGGTATTTCTTCAGGTCGATGGCCGTCAGGGTCGTGGCCAGCGCCACCATGCCCCACTCAAAGCCGAACAGCACCCAGGCAAGGACAGGGTTCTCCGGGCGGATGGCGGACAGCAAAATCACAGTGTAGGTTCCCGCAATGAGGAAATAAATGGTGCAGTGGTCAAGTACCTGCATCACCTTTTTGCCCAGGGTGGGCTTCAGGCCGTGGTAGACGCTGGAAATGGTGAACATGGTGACCATGGCGCTGCCGTAAATGGCGGAGGTGACGACGCCCCAGGGATTGGCGTGGAGGGCGGCGAAAATGACGCACAGCGTCAGCGCCACGACGCCCACGGCGCCGCCGACGATGTGGGTGACCATGTTCATGATCTCTTCGCCCCGGCTGTAATCCGGGAGCTGGCGGTCGGACAATTTCGTTCGTTTCATAGTGTTTCCTTTCTTTGTATAGTGATTCCTTTCTTTGTGAAGATGGCAGGAGTATAGCACATTTTTCACAAAAAAGAAACCGCCATTTTGTCGAGTTCTCTCCCCGGCGGAGAAATTCGGTTTCTACCGGGGTGAGAAGTGGATACGGGGTTGACAAATGTCCTTCCATACAATACAATTCTCCTAGTCACGGCGTAAAGTACGCCGTTTTTTGCATAGAATAGAGAGGGTCCGAGCTATGAAAAAGATACCTTTTTTGACTCTGGAAAAAGCGAAGGAGATCCGCGAGCAGATCCCTACCCCGTTTCATGTTTACGATGAGGCCGGCATCCGCGCCAACGCCCGGGCGCTGAAGGCGGCGTTTTCCTGGAATCCCGGATTCCGGGAGTATTTTGCCGTCAAGGCCACCCCCAACCCCTTCCTGCTGAAAATCCTCCACGAGGAGGGCTGCGGCTGCGACTGCGCCACCTATACGGAGCTGCTGCTGTCCGAGGCCGTTGGCATCACGGGACATGACGTGATCTTTTCCTCCAACGATACGCCGGCGCTGGATATGCGCAAGGCGCGGGAGATGGGCGTTTATATCAATCTGGACGACGCCACCTATGTGGATTTTCTGGCGTCCATGGGTCCGGTTCCCGAGACGGTGTGTCTGCGGTATAACCCGGGCGGCTCCTTCTCTCTTGGCAACACCATCATGGATATGCCCCGGGACGCCAAGTACGGCATGACCGAAGACCAGATGGCGGGGGCGATCACCCGGCTGATGAAGCTGGGCACGAAGCACTTCGGCGTTCACGCCTTCCTCGCCTCCAATACCACCACCAATGAATATTATCCCGCTCTGGCCGGGCAGCTGTTCCGTCTGGCGGTGCGGCTGCGCAACGCCACCGGCGCCCATATTTCCTTCATCGACCTGTCCGGCGGCATCGGCGTGGACTACCGCCCCGAGCAGCCCAAATGCGACATCGGCGTCATCGGCGAGGGCGTGCGGGTCAAGTACGAGGAAATCCTGACCCCCAACGACATGGGCGACGTCGCCATTTTCACCGAGCTTGGCCGGTTCATGCTGGCGCCCTACGGCCACCTGATCTCCACCGTCATTCACGAAAAGCACATCTACCGGGAATACGTGGGTCTGGACGCCTGCGCCGCCAACCTGATGCGCCCGGCCATGTACGGCGCTTACCACCACATCACGGTGCTGGGCAAGGAGGACGCACTCCTGGATCACGTCTACGACGTCACCGGCGGTCTGTGCGAGAACAACGACAAATTTGCCGTCGAGCGAAGCCTGCCGGAGATCCAGATCGGCGACATCGTCGCCATCCACGACACCGGCGCTCACGGCTTCTCCATGGGCTACAATTACAACGGCAAGCTCCGTTCCGCGGAGGTTCTGCTGAAGAAGGACGGAAGCTTCCAGCTCATCCGCCGCGCCGAGACGCCGGATGACTATTTCGCGACCTTCGATTTTTCGGATTTCCGCTTTGGAAAGTAACACTGGCATTGTGTACAAAAACGATTCTGATTTTTTGGATGGCAGGTCGCAAATTAACAAGAAAATTTCATACTTTTCCGTTTCGTTTATGCTATAATGTATAAGGCGGCAGTAAGGCATCCTCCCAATCAGCCGCGCCGAAAAGGAGAACCCCATGAATAATATTCTGTTTTTTCTGACACCAAAGGCGATGTGTGCATATTTGTACGATGATTATACCATCCGGCAGGCACTGGAAAAGATGGAATCCGCAGGCTACGCCGCGATTCCCATTCTCAACCACCGTGGCGAATACCGGGGAACATTGACAGAGGGCGACCTTCTGTGGGCCATGAAGAACATGTGCTACATGGATATGCGTCAGGCCGAAGCCCGCCGGGTCATGGAGATTGCCCGCCGGAAGGACAATGTCCCCGTCCGGGTCACCACCTCCATGCACGAGCTGGTGGAACGGGCATCCAATCAGAATTTCGTTCCCGTGGTGGACGACAAGGACGCGTTCATCGGCCTCATCACCCGAAAGGCCATCATCCGCTACTGCCGGGAAAAGCTGTTCCCCGAAGATTGATCATCTACCGTCAGAATCAACTGCATAGCGTCAAATCCATAATGAAAAAGCACTGTCACTTGGAACCGATGGTTCTGAATGACAGTGCTTTTGTTATTTTCCCGTGTACGCCATAGGCTGATTCAGGTACTGCTCCCACGGGAAGTTTTCCGTGGATTTTTTCAGGCCGAAAGCCTCCCGGATCCCCTGACACAGCATTTTCAGCTTGTATTGCAGGGGCGAGGCCGCAAACAGCGAGTCGTTCCCCGCCGTCATGGCATACTCAAAAATCCGCGCCCGGTCTTCCTTGGGATAGCTCATGGAATAGGTGTCCACAAAGCTGCGGGTGTCCGGCTGCAAAAATTCGCTGCCGTCCCGCTGGGCGTTGGCGAGATAATCGTAGTCGTACGCAAAGTCCACGGGATTCAGCTTTGCCCACTGGTCGAGGGCGATGCTGTTGCCTAAGATGTGGGTCTCCATCACGTGGTACAGCTCGTGGTACAGCGCCTTTTCCGAGGTATCCCCCGCCGCCAGGACGATGTAGGCGTCCGTTCCGTTCATGAACTGAATGCCGTTCGCGCTGCTCAGGCTGCCGGACTCGGCGCTGCCGGTGATCTCCCGCACCAGGCAGATTTTCAGGGAGGAAAAATGGGAGACTGCGGCTTCCAGCATCCCCTCCGGGAACTTGGCAAGGCGCTCGTTCAGCCAGTCCAGCTCCCGCTTGAAGACGGGCACCAGATATTCGACTTCAAAATTGTAGTCCCAGGGCTGCACCAGGTCGGCGTCCTCCCACAGCAGCACCTCAACCCCGTAGGTATCGCCGATGGTTCTCGCGTAATATTCGCACCACACCAGCCCGTGATAGTCTGGCTCCTGGCTGGAATAGTAAGGGCCAGTATAGATTTCGGTGTCGGAAACGACGAATTCCGGCGAAGTCGTGTCCCAGCGGTAAATGACCGGCCGACCGTCGTTATTGTAAAGGAGGAAATAAACCCAGCCGTCGGCGGTCTCCTCCACCGTCAGGGGCAGGCCGGAGAACGGGAGGGTCGCAGAGCAGCGGCGGTGTCCGGTCTCCAGGTCGTAATAGTCAAGCCGGATTTCCGTATCCGACGCAACGCTTGCCGTCACCGCGTCGGCGAAGGTCTCCAGGAAGAAATCCTCCCCGCTCAGCTCCGCCGGAGTCAGCGCCAGAGGGGCTTCCTCCCCTGCCTGTCCGAACAGCAGCGCACGGGTGCAGCCTGTGGGGAAGGAGATAAAATAGCTGTCGCCCCGGGACTGCATCGTCAGTTCCTGCTCCCCTTCATACAGTATCCGCCCGTTTTCCGTGGAGAGCAGCAGCGTACTGGCATTGCCCTCGCTGTCCGCCACCCGGCATTGCAGAACGGTGTCGTTCAGGTGCAGCCCGGTCACGCTCTGCTGAGCGAACCCGGCCTCCTTGATGACCCGGCGGATGCCCGTTTCCAGATTCCAGGCGCGGACGCCCGCTTTGGTGCAGTAGTACAATGTCTCCCGGTCGCAGGACAGCAGGGGCGTTCCCTCTAACTCCTCCGGCGCAGGAATGTGGGTGATCTCCCGCAAAGAAGCGTCCAGCACCACCGTCTGCCGGTTCACCGGGTCAAAATAGCTCAGGCCGCTTTCCGTGACCTGTAAGGACGGGTCATCCGGAGATAGTCCAAAATCCAGCTGGGCAGTGGCTGCTATGTACAGTTCCTCCCCGGAAAGCCGGGTGATGAGGGTGCTGACCTGGGTGTCGGAGAACACCAGCAGGTCGCTGCCCATGGCTTTCAGCCCGGCCACCCCCGGAATGCTCAGGGGATACGCCCGCAGCGCGTCGCCGTAGCGCACTTCCAGGGGGTCGTTCGGGTCATGCAGCCCGGCGGGGGGCGCCGCTTCCACGGGAACGGCCTCCGTCTGGGTGGGGAACGTCGTTTCCTCCCCTTTCCCGGAGCAGCCCGCCAGCAGCAGACACAGCAGGATCAGCGCGGGATACCATCGTTTCATCTATTGTCTCCTTGCAAGGGTGTAATCGTCGCCCTGCCGATAAAAGGGGCAGTGCCGGGAGGGGGAATTGGCGATGCGGTAAACCTCGTCCTCGTCCAAATCCATCATGCAGTCGTATTCGTCGTACTCTTCATCATAATCATAATACCAGCAGGTCTCGCATTCTGTCGAATCCACGGTCAACCCTCCAAAATCCGAAAAGAAAATTCTCCGTTTTCATAAACCAGACAGCTGTGGCTCCCGTCCTTGGGGATGGAGACGCTGCCGGGGTTCAGGCAGCGGATGCGGTCGCGCATCTCGTCCATTTTCACATGGGTGTGTCCGAAAAGAAACACACTGCCCTCCGGCAAAGGCGGAAGGTTATCCGGGTTGTGGTGATGTCCGTGGGTCAGATAGAAGGTTTTCCCATCCAGAAGCAGCTGGGAAAACTCTGCCATGCAGGGAAAGGGCAGAACCATCTGGTCAACCTCCGCCTCGCAGTTGCCCCGCACCGCAATGATGTCTTCCCGGTACCGGCTCAGCATGGGGATCACCTGCTTCGGCGCGTAATCCCGGGGCAGGTCGTTCCGGGGGCCGTGGTACAGCAAATCCCCCAGCAGAATCAGCCTGTCCGGGTGTTCCGTCTCCATCAGGTTGCACAGGCGGCGGCACCAGAAGGCGCTGCCGTGGATGTCGGACGCAATCAGCAATTTCATAAGGAATCCTCCTGTTTTATGCACCGCAAGGGTCGGTGAAGCCACCGACCCCATTATTTATAGTTGTTCTAAGTACGCTTTCACGTCGAACGGCCGAAGCTTCTCGTCCTTCCGCAGATACAGCGGGTGATGGGGGTGTCCCTTCCGGGAAATGGCACCGGCGCAGCACCATTCCGCCCCATACTCCTCCCCTGCCAGCAGCATGTCCCGCAGGCAGTCGGGCAGGTATCTCCGCTTTTCAATGATCGCGCCCCAGGCCGCCCACACCACCGGATGCTCCGAAAGAGACAGCACATACCGGAACGCTTTCAGATTTTCCCTGTGGAGCAGCGGGTTGCAGACCTTCTCCATATCGTCGGGAGAGGTCGCCCGCTGGGCGTAGACGTTGAACATGATAAAGCTGTCAAACCCGTTCCCCAGGGCAATCCGCTCCACGGATTTTAAGGTGTTGTCCAGGGCGTCGGGCTTGGCCGTGGAGGGGTTGATGCCGATGCAGATCAAGGGCTTGCAGCCCCGCGTTCCCAATATGTAACGGTACTCCGAGTAAAAATTGGGGGCGTAAATCCATTTTTTGATGTCGTATTCGTCGCTGGGGGTATCGGCGGCTTCCAGCGCCTGCCGGAAGGTGACCAGCTCCAGTTCCCGGGTCGTTCCGCTGGGAATGTGCGCCATCAGCTTTCCTCCACCGGCGGGAACCACAGGCTCTTGCTGGGGTCGTGGAAATCGCAGCTTTCCGGGTCGCGCCCCGTCTGAAGGCACCACCCGGCAAAGGCCGTGTCCAGGAAGGGATACACGCCGTCCATGGTGGATTGCAGGCTGACGGTGGAGCCGTCCTTCAGGTACAGCTCCGCCACGACGCTGCCGCCCTGCACCACGTACAGCTTCTGCCCCACGATCTCCTCATAGCGGTGCTCGGCGTCCTTCTTCCCGAACCGGGACATGAGGAAGCTTTCCCCGTCGTAAAAAATGCCGAAGCTCAGATAATACACCGCCAGAAATACGCCCATGGCCAGCACGATCAGGCCGCCCACGATCAGCACCGGCCCGTCGCCGATGCCAATGCAGAACGCCATGACGCCCAGCACCGTCAGCACCACGCCGAACACGCCGAAGCGCTTGTTCGCCCGGACGGCCATGCCGGAACGGTGCTGTGCCTTGCCCCGGAACACCTTGGTAAACCCTTTATCCACCAGATAGCACACCCCGAACACGGCGGCGGCGATCAGCAAAACAATGACAAACTGCATATCTTTCTCTCCTTATATTCAAGCCCAAAGCACCACGTCTACGGGAATGTCATGTTCCTCGGTATCCAGATGGGGCAGCATCTGAAAATCGTAGCACAGCGCCAGCGTGGGATGGTTCGGTTCCCGGGACAGGAATTTGTCGTAAAACCCGCCGCCGTAGCCGATGCGGTGCCCCTGGGGGTCAAAGGCCAGCCCGGGCATCAGCACCAGCGCCGTTTCGTCATGGGCAACCGGCTCGTCCGCGATGGGTTCCGGAATCCCGGCGTAGCCCTTCGATACCTTGGTCAGGTCATTCAGGTAAATGAACTTCATTTCGTCGCCGTAGCACTTGGGTACGGCCACCTTTTTCCCGTCCCGGAGCGCCTGTTCCAGCATGGGGACGGTGCGCACCTCCTGATTGTAGGGCATATAGCCGTAGATGGTCTTTGCCCTGCGGTAGGCTTCCGTCGCGGCAAACTTGCGGCCAAGCTCCCGGCTCCGCTCTTCAATTTCTTCCGGCGTCATCGCCCGTTTTTTCTCCCGAATCTGACGGCGCAGTTCCGTCTTATCCATTGTCTGTACCCTCCGCTTTCTCGCTCACCGGGTGGAACATCCGGAACCACAGGAAAATGGCGATCTGCCCCGGAATGCCCAGAAGGTAGATTTTCCAGAAATTGTACCGGAAAATCAGCAGTCCGGAAACATGAATGGCGATCAGGAATCCCCACACGATGGCGGAGATCAGCAGCCGGTTTTTCCGGAAATCGTGCCACGCCGAAAGTAAACTCAGCATCACAATGGCGTTGACCGGCACGGCGTAGAAAAACGCCAGCCAGCTGTAGCGCTCCACGGCGTGGAACGAGGACATGATGACGAATACGAACAGCGCAATGAACCACACCAGCGTGGAGGACAGCGCTAATATCACATTCTTATTGGCCTTGCGCTTCAGCGCCTTTTCGGACACCTGGGTCATGGCTTTTTCCAGGGTGCCGGGGTTTCCGGGCAGGGCGTCGGGGTCGGCCAGCAGCTCCCCCACGGGTATCCGGAACAGCTCCGCCAGCTGCACCAGCGTCATCACATCCGGCACGGATTCTCCCCGCTCCCACTTGGAGACGGCCTTGTCGGAATAATTCAGTTTTTCCGCCAGTCCCGCCTGGGTCAGTCCCGCCTGCTTGCGGTACGCGGCAATATTGGAGCCGATCTGATTTCTCAAAGTCGCGTCGTCCATGGTTCCCCTCCAGCTTATAGTCATGTCTATCTTATCATAAACGGGAAATCTTTGCAACAGGGAAACCGGGGCATTCCTCCGACGCTCCCGAAATTAAGGCAGCACCGCGCAATTGCGTCTGCGAGTCTCAGCCGTCTTTTTGCCCCACTTCCGCAGTTTCAAAAATGGGAAATACATACAGTATTCCTCCATTTTTGAAACTCTGAATTGGAACAAAAATCCTGGCTGAGACTTCTTGCCGAATTGCGCGGTGCTGCCTTAATTCTTTTTTCTCTTGCAATTTCTTCCGATCTATGATATAAATGGTTTGTACACCATCAGAAGCTTTCAGAACCTTTCCGCTGTAAGGAGGAAACACTATGAACATCCGAAAACTTTTGACCCGGCTCGTTTCTCTGGCACTGATCGCGGTTTTCCTGCCCACCGTCGCAATGGCGGATACCTGGTACTTGGAGGACGGCAGCATCACCGTCTCCGCCACCGATAGCGGCCAGAACGTCAGCCAGGGCGGCGTGACCAAAGAGGATTCCGCCCCCGTCATCCGGAACCGGGATTCTTCCGCTTCCACCACCAACAATGTCACCATCAGGGCGGACACAGGGGCGACAGCCAACGTGACCCTGGAGGACACCAACATCGACACCACCGGCGGCGCAGGGCCGAAGGGTGCAGGCGACGCGGCGGTGAGAACCGAGGGCGCCGGCAACGTCAACCTGAACGTTGAACTGGACAACACCCTGCAAAGCGGAGACACACGCGCCGGTGTGGAAAAGGGCAACGGCGGCAATCTGACCATCGGCTCCGAATCCGGCTCCGGCCAGCTGGTAGCCGTCGGCGGCGACGGTGGCGCGGGTATCGGCGGCGGTGAAAACACAGGTGCCGAAAACATCACCATTACCGGCGGCGATATTTTTGCCATCGGAAACGGCGGCGGCGCAGGGATCGGTGGTGGCTGGGACTGCAGCGCCTCCGACATCACCATCACCGGCGGAAATGTCACAGCCGTAGGGAAACAAGACGATCCCGGCCGTATTGGCGGCGCAGGCATTGGCGGCGGCGGATCTCAGACTTCGAATGCCGGCAGCGGCACCAATATCAAAATCACCGGCGGACGTGTCACAGCAGTCGGCGGCAATTACTCTGCGGGTATCGGCGGAGGCTATGGCTCCAATGGTGAAAACATCACCATTTCCGATGCCGAAGTAATCGCCATAGGCGGCACATGCAGCGCCGGAATCGGCGGCGGCTGCCGTAACCTCGACTCCACTGCCGCCGGAGAAGGAAAGAATATCTCCATTTCCGGCAGTGCAAATGTAAAGGCCGCCGGCGGCGTGGGCGACAGCATGGACGGCGCAGGCGCGGCCATTGGCGCGGGCGGATCGCATCAGGGGACAACCCTCGTCGATGCTCAGGAGGGGGATGTGGGTACCTCCGGCCTGTCCCCCGACGGCAGCGTCGAGCGCTTAGACCCCGGAACGACCTTTGACATCCCCCAGCCCAAGCCCCGCAGCAGCTTCCTGACAGCCTCCGCTGAACCCCAGCCGGTGAAAGCGGCGCTCTATCGCGTCATTGACGAGACTGGCAAGGCGCTCCCCGTGGAGACGAAGCAGGAGGACGGCGTTCTGCTGCTCACCGCCCAGGCCGACATCGCCATTCTGGAGGGCGCGGTCTCCGGACTGCAAACCCTGCAAGGCCGGGGCATCGATACCATCACCTTCACCAACGGCACCATCTCCGTCAGCTTCTCTCTGGCCGAGGTCATCGCCAAGGGCGCGTCTTCGGACGTCTACCGCCTGACCCTCTCCGGCGGCGAAGCCAATTTCACCCTGGCTGACGCGGACATTACCGCGCTGCTGGGCAAGTAATTTCCATAAACAATACGCCCCGGACATCCAAAGATGTCCGGGGCAATTTGCTGCTTTGTTCAATCATCAGCCGCCGAAGAAACGGCGGAAGTATTCGTACCAGTCGCCATAGTCTCCTTCACTGGGCATGGAGGAATCCTCCTGGGGAGTGGTTTCCACGGTGGTGTCGTGGGGCTTTTCATCGAAGGTGATGGTCAGCGTCAGCTCCCGGCCGCTGCGGACGACGGTAACTTGGGCGGTGTCCCCCGCCTTGTAGTTCCGCAGGGTGCGGGTCAGGTCGGTTCTGGTGGTGATCTTATGATCGTCCACCGCGGTGATCAGATCCTTGGACTGGATACCGGCCTTGTCCGCGCTGCTGCCCGGCGTCACGTCCACGACGTATGCGCCGTCCGTGGGCAGGCCGAACTGGGCGGCGGCTTCCTTGTCGTTGTCCTTCACGGTGATGCCCATGTAAGCGCCGGTGACGTAGCCGTAGTCGATGAGGTCGGAGATAATGCCCATCACGTCGTCAATGGGGATGGCGAAGCCGATGCCCTCGATGGACGCGCCGGAATTGGTGGTACCGGAATACTTGGCGGTGGTGATGCCGATGACCTCGCCGTACATATTGAACAGCGGGCCGCCGGAGTTGCCCGGGTTGATGGCCGCGTCGGTTTGCAGCATACTGATAACGGTATTGTCGGTGGTGACCTCCCGGTTGATGCCGCTGACGTAGCCCACGGTCTCCGTGGCAGCCAGACGGCCAAGAGGATTGCCGATGGCGACCACCATGTCGCCGATGGAAAGATTGCCGCTGCTGCCAATGGTCGCGGCGGACAGTCCCTCGGCTTCCACCTTCAGAACGGCCACGTCGTTGGTGGCGTCGTAGCCCTTCACCGTGGCGTCGTACTCGTCGCCGCTGTGGGTGGTGACGGTGATATTGCTTGCGTTCTGCACCACGTGGTAATTGGTCACCACATAGCCGTCCTCCGTCAGGACGAAGCCGGAACCGGAGGACGTTCCCTCCACGCTCTGGCCGTAGGCGGTGGTCTGCATGGTGCAGGAAATGGCCACCACGCTGTCAACGTTGCTCTGATACAGCTGCGCCGGGGTCATGGCCGAGCCGTCCGCCGCCGGAAGCGCACCGGATGTGCCGGAAGGGGCGCTGTCGATCTGCTTCTGCAAATCGTCGATCTGTCTGCCCAGCTGCTGGGTGATCTGGTTGGTTTTCTGCTCCCATCTGCTGTTGACGCTGGACGCCGTGATCAGGCAGCCGGTCGCCACCAGCGCCAAGACGAGGACGACGGCAATTACGGTCTTCCAGGGAGACTTGCCGGACTTGCGTTCCTTCTTCTGAGGCGGCTGGGTCTGGGGCTGGTACTGATACTGATATGCCCGGGGCTGACCCGTCATGTACGGGGAATTGGCATAGGGAGACTCCCTGCGGCCTGTACCGGCGGCGTGATAGGTGCCGGACTGGGGTTCGCTCCGGGGTGTCGGATTCTGGGGTTCCGCTTCCTTTTGCGGCTCCTGAGGGGCAGCATCCTGCGCTTCGGAAGCCGGGTGATTCTCTTCCGGATATTCGCTATTTGTAAAGGTGTCCATGGTGGTTCCCTCCTTCTCTTTTCTTACCTTACTCTACCCGCCACATATGAAGAAATATGTATCGACATGTGAAGGATATTTGAATTTTACAATTTTTCCGGCTTTTCGTCAAGGGCAGCAGCGGATAATCAGAAAAATCGCGGCAGCTTTCACTGCCGCGAAACGAATCACTTCTTGCGGAAGGACATGCAGTCGGTACACTGATCCACGGTGGGGCAAGCCTCGTGGGTACCCACCAGAATGCGGTCCAGAGAGCAGTAGTTCTCGCCCTCGCAGTGGTTGGCGCACTGCTGGACGGTACACTCGATGCTCTTGTTGGCATGACAGTTCATTGTAGCAGCCTCCTTTTCTTTGGATTCGGGAATAGTATGCGCCGCTGTCGGCAAAGCATACAGGAACTTTTTTCCAATGTTGCTTTCCCGTGGCTTTTGTGGTATCTTAGAGGAAAAGGATTTTTGCTGGAGGTCTTTCTATGCCTGTCATTGCTCCGTCTATTCTGTCCGCCGATTTTGCCAATCTGGAACGGGATATTCACGACATCGAGCGCAGCGGCGCCGATTGGGTGCATGTGGATGTGATGGACGGAATGTTCGTCCCCAACATCTCCATCGGCATTCCGGTGGTGAAGGCGCTGCGGCCCGTCACCTCCCTGCCCCTGGACGTGCATCTGATGATCGACCGTCCCATCCGCTACGCCGAGGAATTCATCAAGGCCGGTGCGGACTGGCTGACCATTCATTTGGAATCCGACCAGCCCCAGAACACCCTGGCCTGTCTCGACAAAATCCTGGCGATGGGCTGCAAGGCCGCAATCTCCCTGAAGCCGAAAACCCCGGCGGAGGCCGCCATCCCCTACCTTACCAAATGCGACATGGTGCTGGTAATGACCGTGGAGCCGGGCTTCGGGGCGCAGAAATTCATGGCCGACATGATGCCCAAGTTGAAAAAGCTCCGCCAAATGCTGGACAAGGTAAACCCCGCCTGCATCCTCGAGGTGGACGGCGGCGTGGACGCCGTGACGTACAAAACCTGCCGGGAAAACGGCGCGGAAGCACTGGTCACCGGCTCCGCCTATTTCAAAGCCGCCGACCGGGCAGCCTTCGTCCAGGCTCTTCGGAAGTAGAAAAACGAACCCGGCTCCCATCTGGGAACCGGGTTCAGATTGTATTTTATCAGCAGTAGAAGTCCCGAATTTTCTTGGCACGGCTGGGATGGCGCAGCTTGCGGATGGCCTTGTTCTCAATCTGACGGATACGCTCTCGGGTAACGCCGAAGATCTGCCCCACCTCTTCCAGGGTGTGGGTGCGTCCGTCGTACATGCCGAAGCGCATCCGCAGAACGTCCGCTTCCCGCTCCGTCAGGGTGTCCAGAATTTCCTTCAGCGCCTCGGCAAGCAGGGCGTTGGAGGTGGCGTCGGCAGGGCCAGGGGTGCGCTCGTCCTCCACGAAGGAGCCGATGGAGGTATCCTCCTCATCTCCCACAGGGGTGTCCAGGGACAGGGTATCGGCGGCGGTGCGGTTAGCTTCGATGATCTTCTCCACGGGCAGATTCAGCTCCGCGGCAATCTCCTCCACGGTGGGTTCACGGCCAAGCTCCTGCACCAGCTTCCGGTTGCAGCGGGTGGCCTTGTTGATGACCTCTACCATATGCACCGGGACACGGATCGTGCGAGCCTGATCCGCGATGGCGCGGGTGATGGCCTGCCGAATCCACCAGGTGGCATATGTAGAGAATTTGTTTCCCTTTGTCCAGTCGAATTTATCGACCGCGCGGATCAGGCCGGTGTTGCCCTCCTGAATCAAATCCAGAATGTGCAGGCCGCGGCCGGAATACTTCTTGGCAATGGAGACCACCAGACGCAGGTTCGCCTCGGTGAGCTTGTTCTTCGCTTCCTGATCTCCCTCGGAGACCCGCTTGGCCAGCTCCACCTCTTCCTCGGCGGAAAGAAGCTTGATCTGACCGATCTCCTTGAGGTACATCCGCACCGGGTCATCCAGGCTGTATTCGGCGGCCAAGTCAACGGGGTCGACCAGCTCCTCCTCGTCAAGACCCGCCAGGTTGATATCGTCGTCCGGCCCCAGGTCGAGATCGTCGTCCCCCAGATCCAGTTCCAGATCGGCGGTGACCACCTGAATATTCATGGCGTCCAGCCGGTCGTAAATGTCCTCAATCTTTTCCGGCGTCAGCTGCATCTTTTCCAGCTGGGCATTCAGGTCGGAGGCACGGATCATGCCATCCTTCTTTCCCTGAGCGATCAGCGCCTGCAATGCGGCGTGAACATCATCCATGTTGGCTTTCGGTGCCTTCTTCGGCGTACTACTCATAGAGAATCTCCTTTTTTCTATGTAAAAATCCATAAAACTCTCGTGCCGTTAAACTATACCCCGTTTTTTTCCGTATGACAAGGGCATTTCTCAAAAATTTTTCTTTCATCGAGGACAGTTTTCCCCTGATTTCGGGAAAACATACGGTTTACTTTTTGGGAAAAATTCGTTATAATTGTGAGAATAAGGCAGTATGCCCTTTCGATCCCATATTCATGAGGTAATCCATATGACCGAATTATCCAACATCCGCAACTTTTCCATCATCGCCCATATCGACCACGGCAAGTCCACCCTCGCCGACCGGCTGCTGGAGCAGTGCCACGCTATCGACCAGCGCATCCGCGCAGAGCAGATGCTGGACTCCATGGACTTAGAGCGGGAGCGGGGCATCACCATCAAATCCAGCGCCGTCACCCTGCATTACACCGCCGCCGACGGCGAACAGTATGTCCTGAACCTGATCGACACCCCGGGTCACGTGGACTTTAACTACGAGGTTTCCCGAAGCCTTGCCGCCTGCGAGGGCGCGATTCTGGTGGTGGACGCCTCTCAGGGCGTGGAAGCCCAGACCCTCGCCAACACCTATCTCGCCATCGACGCCGGGCTGGAAGTCCTGCCCGTTATCAATAAAATCGACCTTCCCTCCGCCCGTCCGGCTGAGGTGAAATCGGAAATTGAGGACATCATCGGCATCCCCGCCGAGGACGCCCCCGAAATTTCCGCCAAAAACGGCATCAACATTCCAGCCGTCTTGGAAATGATCGTCCGGGACGTCCCCGCCCCCACCGGGGAGCGGGACGCGCCATTGCAGGCGCTGATCTTCGACAGCCAGTACGATTCCTACCGGGGCGTCATCGTCTACACCCGCATCAAGCAGGGAACGGTGAAGCCCGGCATGGACATTAAAATGATGGCCACCGGCGCGGTCTACAAGGTGGTGGAGGTGGGTACCATGATTCCCGGCGGGCTGAACCCCTCGGATGCTCTTGGCGCCGGGGAAGTGGGCTACATCACCGCTTCCATCAAAACCGTGGCGGACACCCGGGTGGGCGACACCGTCACCGGGGTGGAGAATCCCGCCGCCCAGCCCCTGCCCGGCTACCGCCCCGCCCAGCCCATGGTGTTCTCCGGCATCTACCCCGCCGACGGCGCCAAATATCAGGATTTACGGGACGCGCTGGAAAAGCTGAAGCTCAACGACGCCTCCATGAGCTACGAGCCGGAAAGCTCCATTGCCCTGGGCTTCGGCTTCCGCTGCGGCTTCCTCGGTCTGCTGCACATGGAGATCATTCAGGAGCGTCTGGAACGGGAATACAACCTTGATTTGATTACCACCGCCCCCAATGTGGTCTACCGGGTAACGAAAACCAACGGCGAATCCATGTACGTCTACACCCCCCTGGACTACCCCGACCCGGCGGACATCCAGCTGGCCGAGGAGCCTTATGCCAAGGTCAGCCTGATCTCCCCCCAGGAATACGTGGGCAACATCATGGAGCTGTGCCAGAACCGCCGGGGCGAGTTCAAGGACATGGTGTATCTGGACGCCAGCCGGGTGGAGCTGCACTATGAAATGCCCCTGAACGAGATCATCTACGACTTCTTCGACGCCCTGAAATCCCGCACCCGGGGCTACGGCAGCCTGGACTATGAGCTGATCGGCTACCGCCCCAGCCGTCTGGTGAAGCTGGATATCCTGCTCAACGGCGACGTTGTGGACGCCCTGAGCTTCATCCTCTTCGCGGACAACGCCTATCCCCGCGCCCGGAAAATCTGCGAAAAGCTGAAGGAGAACATTCCCCGCGCCCAGTTTGAAATTCCCGTCCAGGCCGCCATCGGCGGCAAGGTCATCGCCCGGGAAACCATCAAGGCGCTGCGCAAGGACGTTCTCGCCAAGTGCTACGGCGGCGACATCACCCGAAAGAAGAAGCTGCTGGAAAAGCAGAAGGAAGGCAAAAAGCGGATGCGCACCTTTGGCACCGTCGCGGTTCCTTCCGAAGCCTTCATGGCCGTCCTCAAGCTGGACGAAGATTGACAGTTTTCTCACATTCTCAACACCCGGAGGTATCCCATGCCCATTCTCAATAAACGCGCAAACAAAACGCCCCTCGGACTTTACGTCCATGTCCCCTTCTGCCGCAGCAAGTGCCAATACTGCGACTTCTACTCCATGGCCACCAAGGACGACAAGCTGATGGACGGCTATCTGGACGCGGTGTGCGACCATATCAAGGAAGCCGGCGAGCTGGCCCCCGGCTATAAGGTGGACTCCGTCTACTTCGGCGGCGGCACCCCCTCCTTCTTCGGTGCCGACGGTCTGGCCGTGATCCTCACCACCATCCGCCGGAACTTCGACGTGGTGCCGGACGCTGAAATTTCCGTGGAGTGCAACCCGGATTCCGTTTCCGACCGGCTGCTCCACCGGCTTTACGCCGAGGGCTTCAACCGGGTCAGTCTGGGCGTTCAGTCCGACGACGATGAAATTCTGAAAAAGCTCGGCCGTCCCCACACCTACGCCCAGGCCGCCACCGCCTACCAGCGCATCCGCAAGGCGGGTTTTCGCAACGTGTCCGTCGATCTGATGTACGGCCTGCCAGGACAGGACTTGCATGACTGGCAGGAAACCCTGGATAACGTCCTGCGCCTGAACCCGGAGCACGTCAGCTGCTACGCCCTGAAAATCGAGGAAGGCACCCCCTTCTATGACTACAAGGAAATGCTGAACCTTCCCGACGACGAAACCCAGGCGGACATGTACCTCGCCGCCGTGGAAGCCCTCCGCAGCCGCGGCTTCCGGCAGTACGAAATTTCCAATTTTGCCCGGAAGGGTCTGTACTCCCGGCACAATATGAAATACTGGACGGGCGGCGAATATCTGGGCTTCGGCCCCAGCGCCAGCTCGGACTTTGCCGGAAAGCGCTTCACCCTGAAACGGGATTTGCAGGAATACATTGCCGGTATCCGGGACGGCGGCGACATTATGGAGGATTTGCAGGAGATTCCCATGCGGGAGCGGGCGGGCGAGTATCTGATGCTCCGTCTGCGCACCAGTCAGGGCATCAGCGCCGCGGAATACGAAAAGCTGTTCCTGCTGCCCTTCGCCCCGCTGGAGGAGGTGCTGGAAAAGCGCCGCCGCTACTATCAGGCGACCCAGAACGACTCCGGCCGCTGGGTGCTGACCCCTCAGGGGTATCTGGTCAGCAACGACATTATCACCGACCTGCTCATCGCCCAGGACAGCTCCCACCCGCTCAAGCGGATATAACGTCGTATCCGCCCGAAATTTACAACGATTTTGCCGCCGGGGAATTGACATTTTTCCCGGCGGCATGTATAATGTATGCGCTAAGTTCCGGTTTCCCGGAAAAGTAAACCCAAAGACGGAAACGTCTTTTGAAAGAAAGGAAAATTGCCATGATTTACAGTGCAGAAGTACAGAATATGTGCTCCGTGGCTAAGGGCGCCTACCACGGCCCCGCTCCCATCCCCGAAGAGGGCAAGTGGGTTCAGGCCAAGGAGATCAAGGACATCAGCGGCTTTACCCATGGTATCGGCTGGTGCGCTCCCCAGCAGGGTGCCTGCAAGCTGACCCTGAACATCAAGGAGGGCGTCATTGAGGAAGCTCTGGTGGAGACCATCGGCTGCTCCGGCATGACCCATTCCGCCGCCATGGCCGCCGAAATTCTCATCGGCAAGACCATTCTCGAGGCGCTGAACACCGACCTGGTGTGCGACGCCATCAACACCGCCATGCGGGAGCTGTTCCTGCAAATCGTCTACGGCCGCAGCCAGTCTGCGTTCTCCGAGGGCGGCCTGGTGGTCGGCGCTTCTCTGGAAGACCTGGGCAAGGGTCTGCGCAGCCAGGTCGGCACCATGTTCGCCACCAAGTCCAAGGGTCCCCGTTATCTGGAAATGGCCGAGGGCTATGTCACCCGCGTTGCTCTGGACGACGAGAACCTGATCATCGGCTATGAGTTTGTAAACCTGGGCAAGATGATGGACTTTATCAAGAAGGGCGACGACGCCAACACCGCCTACGCCAAGGCGAAGGGTCACTACGGCCGTTTTGACAACGCGCCCAAGTACATCGACCCCCGTCAGGAATAAGAGGAGGACGAAACAATGGCTTTGTTTGAAAGTTACGAAAGAAGAATTGACAAGATCAACGGCGTCCTCGCGCAGTACGGCATCTCCTCCGTGGAAGAGTGCCGGGATATCTGCAAGGCGAAGGGCTTCGACCCCTACGAGATCGTCAAGGGCATTCAGCCCATCTGCTTTGAGAACGCCTGCTGGGCTTACACCGTGGGCGCTGCCATCGCGCTGAAGAAGGGTGTCAAGACCGCCGCTGAGGCCGCCGAGGCCATCGGCATCGGCCTGCAGGCCTTCTGCATCGACGGCTCCGTCGCCGAGGACCGCAAGGTCGGTCTGGGTCACGGCAATCTGGGCGCCATGCTGCTGCGGGACGAGACCAAGTGCTTCGCCTTCCTGGCCGGTCATGAGTCCTTTGCCGCCGCCGAAGGCGCCATCGGCATTGCCCGCTCCGCCAACAAGGCGCGTAAGGAACCCCTGCGGGTCATCCTGAACGGCCTGGGCAAGGACGCCGCCCAGATCATCTCCCGGATCAACGGCTTTACCTATGTGCAGACCAAGTTTGACTACTACACCGGCGAGCTGAAAATCGTCAAGGAGTACAAGTACTCCGACGGCGAGCGCGCGGCTGTCCGCTGCTTCGGCGCTGACGACGTCCGCGAGGGCGTGGCCATCATGCACCACGAGGGCGTGGACGTTTCCATCACCGGCAACTCCACCAACCCCACCCGTTTCCAGCATCCCGTTGCCGGCACCTACAAGAAAGAGTGCATCGAGCAGGGCAAGAAGTACTTCTCCGTGGCCTCCGGCGGCGGCACGGGCCGTACCCTGCATCCCGACAACATGGCAGCCGGCCCCGCTTCCTACGGCATGACCGACACCATGGGCCGTATGCATTCCGACGCCCAGTTCGCCGGTTCCTCCTCCGTGCCTGCCCACGTGGAAATGATGGGCTTCCTGGGCATGGGCAACAACCCCATGGTCGGCGCTACCGTTTCCGTGGCCGTTGCTGTTGAAGAAGCACTGAAGAAGTAAGGTTAACCCCCTACTTTTGAACCTCAAAAGTTCAAACCCCACTTTTCGCAAAAATGAAGCAAGGAAGCACGTCCTGCCGAAGAAATTCGGCAAGATGTGCTTCCTGTTTTTGCGTTTTTAGGGGTGTTTTTGATGAAGAAAATGAGGATATTTTGACGCAAGCTAATGAGGGATTACTTTCGTAAGAGCCGTTTCATGTTTGCCAGTGTCAGGGAAAGGTCATCCTCATCCAGTTGCGATAAGAGTGTGGCGATCTCTTTTGAAAGCTTTGGATTGGCCTTTTGGGCGTCGAAAAACTCAACGGGAGTAATTCCAAAATAGTCACAGATTGCGAAAAACTCTGTCATTGACGGCAAAGTTTTTCCGGATGATATGTTGTTGATGTACCCCCGGCTGTGGCCTAAATCATAGCTCATTTTATACTCCGATATGCCCTTCTGAAGCCGGAGTTGGGTAATGCGGTCACGAACGAATTGAATGTCCATACAGTCAGCCCCTTTCCTGTATAGCATAGAACAAAATCAATTCGCATGATGCGTTTTTAAAATGCTAAAATTGTTGACACACACTTTTAAAGATGTTATTATTGTTTTGAAGATGTCGAAAAATAAAGAAACAACATCTTATAAACTATGTCAGGAGGGAAAGTATGAAAAAACTGGATTTAAGTTTATTTGAGGCATACTTCAAAGAGGGGGAGAACTTTGAAATTACCGAAGAGGAATACGAGAAAGAGGTAAAGAAGAAACTTCCGGGGTTACGATACTTGGAGACACGTTCTCCTGTTGCTAAGATGGCACACGAATTTGATTACAGTCTAAAAGTTGAAGAACGCATTCATAAAGTGCTGGTTTTTACAAAACTGGAGGATAGATAATGAGAAAAATAAAGTGTGCTATTTTATTCATAGCAGCGTGTATGGTCTTAGCCGGATGTGCCTGTGAGCATGTTTACGATGATGGAGTCGTAACGAAAAAACCTACATGTTCAACTGTTGGGGAAAAAACATACACATGCCAGAAGTGCAAAGAAACTACAATTGAAACAGTTCCTATGGTGGCACACAATTACGAAGAGGAGACGGTTAAAGAACCTACATATGTAGAAAAAGGGCTGAAGAAAAACACGTGTTCTATCTGTGGCGATAACTACACAGAAGAAATACCTGTTCGAGAAGCAGAGGTGATTGTGACCGTCACAGAAAAGGAAAGTATTCCTAAGGACACAAGCAAGTGGATTTTCTCTGATTATGTGCGTCTGACAGTAGAGATACAGAATTTAACGAATAGGAGTATAAAAGGAATTCAGGGCGTTTTGATTGTAAAAGACATGTTTGGTGAGGAATTTCTGCGCAGTCAGTGCGACTTGACGGATAATGAGATACCGGCTAAAGGCACTATAATAGTTACAGAATTGTATTTGGATATAAACCAGTTTTTCAAGAATCAAATTAAGCTATTTGAGACGGACTATGATAATTTGCAGTTCGATTATGATGTGACAAATATTGTATTTACAAATTGAAGTGGTAAAAACACATCGAAAAGAAATGAGGTAACAATGCAATGAAAAGGTGTATATCTATCCTTTTGGTTTTAGTTATGATTATGTCCTTGTGTGCTTGCGGCAGTAGAGAAATTGATGTAAAGGAATTGCTGACATCTGGAAACTGGCATCAAGTGGATAACGAGAAAGTTTACTTCTCCTTCTATAAGACTGGCACCGGAAGCTATAATACCGGCGAAGAAAGCGGTGTTACAGCTTTGAATCTCACATGGACAGAGTTAGAGGATAATTGCGTTCGTGTGGAGACATCTCCTGTGTTGGGTGTATCTGGTGTCTGGGACTACGAGATTGTGTATAGAGATGATACTTATTATCTAATAAATGTGGGTGGTAAAGGCGAAGAATATATCTTAAAATAACGAATCAACCGTGATTTTTACTAGGGTCTATCTGAAATATGGTAAAGCCGGGAGAGTGAATACTCCCGGCTTTATGCTTCCAAAAGAGAAATGTACTTATAGACGGTTGTGCGAAACTGCAAAAGCTTTAACGATTGACCCTTTTTCTGGAATGTTCTCTCTTACACAAAAACCGCAGGTTCAAGCCATCGCCTGAACCTGCGGTTCTTTCCGTTCTTCCTCAATCCTCGTCCCAGTTGTGCCAGACGTTTTGGACGTCGTCGTCGTCGTCCATGATGTCCAGCAGCTTCTCCATCAGGGAGATCTGCTCCGGGTCGGTGAGCTTCTGGTAGTTCTGGGGTACCATTTCGATCTGGGCGGATACGAAGCTGTAGCCCTTCTGCGTCATGGCGTCGGCCACGGCATTGAAATCGTCGGGGTCGGTGTACACGGTGAACACGTCGTCCTCGGCCTCGAAATCATCCGCGCCGCAGTCCATGGCGTCCATCATGACCTGGTCTTCCTCGTAGTCGCCGTCCTCGTTGTCGATCACCAGCACGCCTTTCTTGTCGAAGGACCAGCTGACGCAGCCCGTCGCGCCCAGATTGCCGCCGAACTTGTCGAAGTGGTGGCGCATGGAACCGGCGGTGCGGTTGCGGTTGTCGGTCATAGTCTCCACGATCACCGCCACGCCGCCGGGGCCGTAGCCCTCGTAGGTGATGGTCTCGTAGTTGTCGCCGCCCGCGCCTGCCGCCTTTTCCAGGCAGCGCTTGATGTTGTCGTTGGGCATGTTGGCAGCCTTGGCCTTGGTGATGACGGTGGCCAGGCGGGAGTTATAGGCGGGGTCTGCACTGCCGCCCTCCTTCACCGCGACGATCAGCTCCTTGGCGATCTTGGTGAAGGCTGCCGCGCGCTTGGCGTCCTGCGCGCCCTTGGTTTTCTGGATGTTATGCCATTTGGAATGTCCGGACATAGGTATATCTTCCCTTCAGCGAGTATATTCAAAAATCCTATCTATTCTATCAGAATCCGTGACAAAAATCAACACTTTCTTACCGAAATTCACGACGATTGCATGAGTAAATAATTTGTGAACAGAAAGGTAAAAGCAACCGTAGAAAACGGTCTACGTACCGTTCCGTTGGCCATGCGGCGTGTGGTTAGTTCGTATTCCCGCAAATACTTTCAGCCATAGGGCATCAAAACGGCACCATTTTCACAAGATGTTCACGAATTTGTAACTCATGCAATTGTTGTGGTAAATCCCCGTTTTTCATTGACGAAACGCGAGAAAAAAGATATAATGGTTGGACTGAGTTACGGAAGAGAGGTCTTGACCATGAAGGAGACAAACAAATCTCTGCTGGTTGAGCGGGCAGCGGCATGGCTCCTGTCCCGGATCCGGGGAAACGCCGTCCCCCTGGCCGCGTCGCTGATCGCCGGGTTTCTGGCGTACACGTTTTCCTTTACCAACAAGCTTCTGAACCACGACGAGGCTTACTCCCTGTTCATGAAGGGCGCTACGGTGGAATCCGGGCGGTGGGGACTGGGCGGAATCGATTTGATTTTCCCCAATTTCTCCATGCCGTGGATTTACGGCGTTCTTACCATTGCGTTCATGGCAATTTCCGTCTGCATCATCGTCCGGATTTTCCGAATCCGCAGCAAACTGTTTCAGGCGCTGCTGGCAGGGTGCATTCTGGTGTTTCCCTCTCTGACCGGCACCCTTGCCTATATGTTTACCTCCAATTCCTTCGCGTTTTCCTTTCTGCTGGCAGTGACCGCAGTGTACCTTCTTCAGCGTCCCTCCGCTCTGTGGGGGCTTCCGGCGGTCGTATGCATGGTCGCGTCGCTGAGCATCTACCAGTCCTACATCTCCGTCGCGGCCGGTCTTCTCGTGCTGGTACTCATCCGGCGGCTGCTGGAAGGGGACGAGGTAAAACCGGTTATCCGGCAGGGCGTGTATTTTCTGCTGTTTCTCGTCGTCTCCCTCGCCCTCTACTACGCTGCCACGCAGGTTGTCCTCCGGCTGAAAGACGTCCGTCTGGGGGACTACGCCGGCAGCCGCGTCAGCTTCCGCTTATCCTCCGTTCCCGCCGGAATTGCTCAGGCTTACGGTACATTTTTCGCTTTTTTCACCCAGGGAAAGGCCGGGCTGATGCCCACGGTCTTCTCCCGGTGGATGCACGGCATCGGCATCGTCGCTACCGTGGTGCTGCTTGTCCTTTGGGGGACAACGCATCGTCAGCCGGGACGGCTCCTGCTGCTGGTCGCTCTGGTCGTAATTCTCCCCCTGGCCGTGAACTGCATGTATCTGTTCACTGTCCCCGAGTCCATTCACACGCTGGTGCTGTACGGCTTTGTGTCCGTCTATGTGCTGATGATTCTTGCTGCGGACATCTGCCTTTCCGTCTCCGGAAAAGCCTGGGATCTGCTCCGGAGATTTGGCCTGAATGCCATAGCCGTCAGTCTGGCGTGTGTGATCGTATCCAACATCTACGTTGCCAACGCCGCAAGTCTGCACCTGTATCTCCGGCAGGAAAATACCCGCGCCTTTTACACCGCCCTGGTGGCTGACCTACAGCAGACGCCGGGATTTGACGAAGATACCTGTCTTGCCGTCATCGGCACTTACCGCGACCCGGAATTTTACGAAAAGTTTTCCTTCCTGCAAGAGCTAACCGGCGTCGCCGGTATCCGCCCCGACAGCTATTCCCGGCAAAGGTTCCTCGAATACTATCTGGGCTTTTCCCTGACCTTCGCATCAGAGGAGAAAGCCGCAGCGATTCAGTCTTCCCCCCAATTTGCGTCGATGCCCGTCTATCCCTACCATGGCTCCATTCAAGAAATCGGCGACTCCCTGGTCGTCAGGCTGTCCTGACAGCGCAAGTAAAACAATCCCCGGTTTGTACCGTCCGTACAAACCGGGGATGTTTCGATTTCCGGGGAAAAATGGCATTACCTGATCACTTTTTTCCTGATCTTTTTCGCCATTCGCGCCATCAGATTTTTCATTGTCAGCGTCTCTTCGTCCACGGCTCGGGCGAGGTAATCATTTGCCCGTTGGGGCAGGTACACCCGGCTGCGGCGGTAAGCCTGTTCAATCGGCTGGTCAAAAATGTGGCAAATGAACTGCCCCAGTTCCTGCTCCAGCCGCTCAGGATACGTCGGGTCAACCAGCACGGGCTGGCTCAGCATTTCCAGATACTTTTCATCGTCCCGGTCAAGCTCTTTGATTTTCTCAATCGCCGCGTCAAAGGACGGGTAGTCCGCCACGTTGATAAAGGCATTTTTATTAAAAATTTCGGCTACCGTCGGGCTGCCATAATACACAGGAATGGTGTCCGAATAGAAGGCATCCATGATTTTCTCGGTAACAAAGCCATAGTGGTTGGTGCTTTCAAAGCACAGTGTAAATTTGCACTTTCTCTGCAGCGCCGTTTTGCTGCCGTCCAGCCAATTTACGACCTCACCGTTGGGCATGTTGTTCAGGTAAGTCCCTGCCGATTCCACGCGCCTGTATTCATTCAGCTTCTTGAAGAAATCGCCGCGGATGTTGAATTCCGACTCATGGCTGGATATAAAGTTTGCAAAGAGTTGTTTATTTTGTACAAATTCTTTCGTGTACCCCCCCCCGCGTTTGTTTACTATGCTCAGCCATCGATCTCGCGGCCATACGCAGGGCGGAAGCTGGAAATTCCGGTCTCCAAATTGGATCGGGTACGGGCAAATGGAGTAGTCGATCAGATTAAAATCCGGGATGTAGTTTTCGCCGGAATACATAATCCGAACCTGGGGATATTTGCAATATCCGTACCGTTCCGCTCCCCCTACATCGCAAATAATATAGTCCGGGTCGTCGGAAATCTGCACGTCATACCCATTGATTTTCAGTAGGTCGTAAATCAGATTCTGCTCCCTATTGAAGTCATCGCTCTCGCACGCATAATTGATTTTTACCGTTTTCAAGGCACATTCCTCCATTCCCGTTATACATAGTAATCTTCCGGTGACGGCTTTTTCGTCTGCGGCCGTTTCAGCAGCTTTTCCGTGCCGGTAACATACATGAGAAACACCGCTTTCAGAAGATACCTCGGCGGGAAGGTATTCCCCCTTTGCAGGAAATAGCGTCTGGCGTAATATTTCAGCAGGCGGATGCTCTGCTCCGTGTTGTCCGGGTACTTTGCCAGATAAGAAAGGGCGTCCACAAAGCTGGTGTCAAACTCCCGCCGCAGCTCCGGGAAGCGTTTCAACACCTTTTCCCGGCGCTTCGCCATGAAGTCGATCCGGTCAACGGCGATCTGCGCCCTGGCCGCCGGGGACTGCATCACGCTGGACGCGCGCTGGCGGTAGTTATACACAACGCGCGGGTCGCAGACGACCTTGGCGGCGTTCATGACGCCCTGATAGGTGAAATATTCGTCGTCGATCTTGTGTCCCTCTTCAAAGAAAATGCCGTCAAAAAGCGCCCGCTTATACAGCTTGTTCCACAGGAGCCCGCAGGTCCAGTCCGTGGTGAAGCGTACCAGAAAGGCCTTTCCCTCCATCACGCACCGGTCTTCGCCCGCGAGCCACTGCTCCGTGCGGGTGCGAAACCGGTTCTGAAACGCGCACCGGACGATATCCGCGTCGTTTTCCTTCAGAAGCGCCAGCATATAGGCGTATGCCCCCGGCTCCAGAAAATCGTCGCTGTCCGCGAAGCTCAGGTATTCTCCCGTAGCCGCCCGCAGTCCCGCGTTTTTCGCCGCCGCCGCGCCGCCGTTCTTCTGGTGAATGACCCGAATGCGGCCGTCCCGTTGGGCGTAGGCGTCGCAGATGGCGCCGGAATCGTCGGTGGAGCCGTCGTCAATAAGAATGACCTCCAGCTTGTCGTAGTTCTGGGACAGAATGCTGTCCAGGCACTCCGGCAGATAGGCCGCTACGTTATATACCGGCACAATGACCGAAATCACGTCCTTCATTCCTGACGCTCCCCTCCCCTGTGAAGCTTGCCGTACAGCCACCAGAACGGCTTGACCGGGTAGGCTTCCTCATACATCCAGGAACGCTCCCGGCAGAGCGGGAACAGGTCAAAGTCCTTTCCCTGCCTGAGTCCCTCCCGGAGCTTTCTCCGCAGAATTTTCAGGAGCCGTCCCCTGCCCGGGTCGTCCCACTGCTTCGCAAAGCCGATTTGCTCGTATGTGCTGTAAATATACTGCCTGACCGCCTTTTTCAGCAGCCGCAGGTTGCCGGTTTCCCGTGCGAAGGCGATCTGGTTTTCCGTCGCTTCCAGAATGTGCAGCTTTCTCGGCGTCCACTTGGACAGCATAATGCCCACGGGATTCTGGTAGTAGGCATACAGCGCTTCCCGCGTCACAACCACCTTTCCCGCCCGGTACACGGCAAGATAGGTGGTGAACTCGTCCTCGTGCAACTTCCCCACGGGGTAGCGCAGGGTGTCAAACAGGCTCTTATGGTACAGCTTGTCCCACGCGATCGCCGGGACATCCTCTTCGGCCTCGTCGGGACAGTAATAGTCGTCCGCCGACAAAACGCGATATTCAGGCGAACCAACAGACGGGAAATCCCCGCCCTCTGTGCGGAAATAGCCGCAGGCGCTCATCAGGCACCCCGTCTCCTGAACCATCGTGTACAGCCGCAGCAAAAAATCCGGATGTACCCAGTCGTCGCTGTCTACGAAAGCCAGCCACCGGCTGTCGCTGTTGGCCTGCGCCCAGTCGATGCCCGTATTCCGGGCGGCGGAAAGGCCGCCGTTTTTCTGATGAATCACGTGAATCCGGCCATCCCTCCGGGCGTATTCCTCGCAGATATCGCCGCAGCTGTCCGGGCTTCCGTCGTCCACCAGCACCAGGTCAAAATCCGAAAAGGTCTGGGCAAGAATGCTGTCCACGCACCGGTGCAGGAACGCCTCCACCTTGTAGATCGGGACAATTACGCTGATCGCGGCCATACAGTTCCCCCCTCAGCGCTTCCAGAAACGCGCTTTCAGCTTGCGATAGGTCTTCTCTCCCAGCAGCTTCGTGAAGAACGCATACCGGGCGGCGGATACCTTCTCATAGTGCAGACGCGCCCGCTCCGCTTCCAGCTCTCTTCGCTCCTCCTCCGTCTTCCAGCTGCTGGCAAACCAGTGAATGGCGGCGGTTTTTTTCGTTCTGTGGAGCTGCTCCGTGTCAAAATCCACCGGGCAGAACACGTCCTTGGGGTAGACCGCGAAGCCGTCCACCACCTGAAATTTTCCGTTCGGCACCAGCCCGTGCGCCCTGCACAGGGACGTCAGGACGGAGACGTTGGTGGTCACGTCGTGGGTGCCGTCGGGTCTTATAAAGCTCGCGCTGTCGTAATGCTGCAAAAACTCCTGAAACAGCGGAAAGCCCGGGCAGCAGGCAAGCAGCCCCGTCTGCACGCTGGCATCCGACTCAAATCCGGCAAAGGCGTCGCGGGCGAGGAAGGGCGTCAGGGGCTTCACCAGCTCCACGTCCGTGTCCATGTAAATGCCGCCCATTTCCGTCAGCGCCTTCAGCCGGACATAGTCCGTGACGAACGCCCAGCGCTTGACCCCGTAGGCCTGACGCACATACTCCGGCGCGGCGGAAACGTCAAAATTCTCCTCGTTCCACTCGATGATCTTGTAGTCCGGGCAGAATTTCTTCCAACTTTTGATACATCTTTCCGCCAGCTTTGGCTTGGGATTTCCGCCAAACCAGCAGTAATGAATGATTTTCGGAACGCTCATCCATGTTCTCCTTTCCGCAGGTGCTTGCCGACCTTCCTGATCAGGCCGGACACGCCGTCCTCCCGCAGTGTCCGCGCCGCCCCCTCCAGCGGCCAGTAAAGCCGCGTTAGCTTTGGGTGCATGGCGCTGAACATGGTCTCAAACTGCGCTTTCGTAAACGGGATCTCCCGCCTGAGCCGTCGGGCGGCCTTTTCGATGTCCCGGGCGGCCTTGGGGTCGTTCAGCTCGTACCTGACCCGGTGGTAATCCCCCGCCGCTTCTTCGGCATACAGGGTGCCGAAGCGCTCCCTAAGGGTCGTGTACCCTACCGAGGAATAAAAGCGGATCATCCCTTCCAGCGCCCACAGATAGTCCAGCTTCTTCATGGAAAACCGGCTCTGGGTGGTGCTGTCGGGATTGGTGCGGTAAAAATACAGGCTGTGGGGAATGCTTGCAACGGTTTTCGCCCCGTAAATCCAGTGACACACGGCCTCGTTGTCCTCGTACACCCGCCCGGGGCAGAACAGGTGGGTCTCAATCAGTTCCCGGCGAATCAGCTTGGCGCAGGCCACCCATCCGGGGTAATCTCCCGCGTCAAACAGCGCCACAAGCGATTCTTCCGCCATGGAAAGCAGCTCCCAGCTGACCTCCACCGGCGTGGAAAAGTCCTCCGGCATTTCCGGCGCTTCCAGCATCCGGCACATGCTCATGGCCGCGCCGCTCTCTGCGGCGGCCTGCCCCAGACGCTCCAGCATCTGCGGATGCACGGCGTCGTCGCTGTCCAAAAAGCAGACCCATTCTCCCTTGGCAATAGAAAAAGCGTGATTTCTTGCGGCGGCCTGCCCCTGGTTTTCCTGATGGATGACCCGCACCCGGCTGTCCCGCGCCGCGTAATCGTCGCAGATGGCGCCGCAGCCGTCCGGGCTGCCGTCATCCACCAGAATCAGCTCAAAATCGGAAACCGTCTGGGAAAGAATGCTGTCAACGCAGGCATGAAGATAATCTTCCGCCTTATAAACCGGCACGATCACGCTGATCTCAGGCATTTTTCTTCCTCTCCAATCGCGCCCGCGTTTCCAGATACAGCCGGTAAATTCTCGCCCTGACGGGGAAATACCGCAGCAAAAGCTCAGAATCCGGCCAGAATTCCAGATAGTGCAGCCGGCTCATCCGTTTCAGCAAATTCTTGATGGTCGCATGAATCCGTTTCCGCGCCGCCAGAACCTCCGGGCTGTCCTGCGCCTGCCGGGCATCCGCCTCGTTGACCACCGCGTTTTCCAGATACCCCCGATACCGGAACCTGACCAAATCCCACTCGCCCCGCTGCTCAAAAAACACGATCTGCTGCTCATAGGCCTCCCAGGCGTCCAGGCGTTTGGGTGTCCAAGCGCTCTTGGTGATGCCCGTGGGGTTAAAATAATAGGCATACAACGGTGCCGGAATGACCGTCATTGCTTCCTGGGCAAACAGCAGCCGGTATGTCAGAAATTCATCCTCCATATGCTTGCCAACGGGGTACCGTTCCCCGTCAAAGCAGCTCCTGTGGTACAGCTTTCCCCAGCAGACCGTGGCGTTGACAAAGCGCTGCATGTAAAAATCCTTGGGAAGCCACTGCTCCGGCGTAAGCTGTTCCGGGGAAACCGCCGGGTTTTCTCCCTCCGTCTGCGCATAGCCGCAAACGGCAATCTTCGTCCCCTGTTCCAGCGCCGCCCGATGCAGGCGCTCCAGCGTCTCGGGGTGCATCCAGTCGTCGTTGTCGATGAAGAAAATCCACTGGCTGTCACTGTTAGAAAACACCCAGTCCAGGCAGGTATTTCTCGCTGCGCAGACTCCGGCGTTCTTCTGGTGAATTGCCCGCACCCGGCTGTCCTGCGCCGCGTAGGCATCGCAGATTTCACCGCTGCCATCCGGGCTTCCGTCATCCAGCAGAATCAACTCAAAATCCCGGAATGTCTGCCCAAGGACGCTGTCCACGCAGCGGTGTAAAAACTTTTCCGCCCGGTAGACCGGGACAATCACACTGATTTGCGGCATTGGCATTCCCTCCGGTTTTTCTTACTCTTTTCCGACAAGGTCGAGAAACATGTCCTCAACCTCCTTCACCATGCGTTTTCCGTCGAAAAACGCGCTTCGTTTCTCCGCCCCGGCCTTGGTCTGACGGTAGAATTCCTCATCCGTCAGCATTTTCCGGATACCTGCCTCCAGGCTGGCATTGTCATTTTCCGTGATCAGGCCGCAGGTTTCGCCGCCGAAGACTTCTCCCACGGAGGGAACGGGCGCTACAATGGGAACTCCCAGGCACAACGCCTCCATGGCAATCACCGGCAACCCTTCCGTGAAGGAAGAATTCACCAGGAATTTGCTCTGCTTCATATAGGGGTAGGGGTTTGCCTGATAACCGGCAAGAATAACGGTATCCTGGGTGTCCGTGGCCTGAATGGTGCGCTCGATATATCCTCTGTCCATGCCGTCGCCCACAATCACCAGCCTGTGCCGGATACCCTGATCCAGAAGTCTGCGGTGGATATAGACCAAGCGTTCAAACCCCTTCTCTGCGGACAAGCGCCCAACGGCGCAGATCACGGGGAGATCTGTGGGCAAATCCACCTTTTTCTCCGCCATAGCGCGAACATTATCACTATTCAACGGATTCAGGTGCATCTCTACATTCTGCGTCAGGCCGCTGACTGTCCGGAAGGACTCCCATGCCGCATTTGAAACACAGACAATCCGATCGTATTGGGAAAGTACGTCTTTCTTGGTCTGGGCTTCAAGGCGATAAGCCGGATTGGTAGCAGCATCGCCGTGGATATACTTTACAGACTTGGCATTCTTGGCAAAAGCAATCCAATCCTTGCACCACGCCGAATAGGACACCACAATATCTGCGCCTTCAGGCAAGCAAACATCCAGCAGTCCTTTTCCCTCTTGGTTTAGTGCACGTTTAGTGCGCAGCTTTTTCACCAGATTCCCCATCTTGATGACAGGGTTCAGCGTCGGCTTGCGGCAAGAATAGTCATAAATCACCAGGATTCCGGCATTGCGGAATTTTTCCTCCCAGTCTCCGCCCTCATGCTGCACAAAGACAGAAGCTTCAAATTTCTCTTTGTCCAACAGGTTAATCAAATCGAACAACGCCTGTTCCGCGCCGCCGCAAATCAGCTGGTAATTAACAAAAACAATCCTGACCTTTTTCATTGGCGTCAGGCCTCCGGCATAGCCCTGCGGACAACAGCATCCGGGAACCGGATGTGACCCCAGTTGGTATTATTCCAAACAATATCCTCGTCATCCCGCACTTCAAAAAAGAACGCAGGAAGCAGAAGCTCCTGATCATAGCTATTTCCGACTTCATCAACTTCAAACAACACCATATCCACCCGGTATTTGCCATTGGTCAGGAAAAACGGATTCACTTCGACAAGAAAATCATTTGTCTCATTCTCCCCGCACCAGCCCAGGGAAACCATAGGCATAGTTCCCACCGGCGTATCGTCGCTGTAGCGCAGCTCCACCCGCAAGCGAAGGTCTGCATATGTTTTGTCCGTGGATATCCTGACCCGGAGGCGAAGCTTTTCTCCCTGGGCGTACACTGCCGACTGCTTGTCCAGCAGCTTCACTGCATCGATTCGCGCCAGCCCCGCAGTATAGGGGGAGCGTCCGCGACAGTCGGTCAGGTCAAACTCCGTCCTGGATTCATCCCAGTCATCCCGGGTATTGCTCAGATACAGTTCAATGGCCTTTTCCACGTCCCCGTCGAAAATCATCTTTCCCTTATCCAACACAACGCACCGGTCGCACAGGCGGCGGATGGTGTTCATATTGTGACTGACATACAGAACCGTCCTGCCCTCCTGCTTGGCGGCCTGACGCATTTTGTCCAGACATTTTTTCTGGAACGCCATGTCGCCCACCGCCAGAACCTCGTCCATGATCATGATTTCGCTGTCCAGATGCGCCGCAACGGAGAAGGCCAGCTTGACGAACATGCCGGAGGAATACCGCTTCACCGGGGTGTCGATGAAATCCCGCACCTCGGAAAATTCGATAATGTCCTCTATCTTGGCGTCGATCTCCGCCTTGGTCATGCCTAGGATTGCGCCGTTCATGTAGATATTCTCCCGGCCGGTCATTTCCCCGTTGAACCCGGTTCCCACCTCCAGCATGGAGGCGATACGGCCGTAGATGTCAATTTCGCCCTCGGTGGGCGCGGTGACGCGGCACAGAAGCTTTAATAGCGTGCTTTTTCCCGCGCCGTTGCAGCCGATGATCCCCAGCGCCTCACCCTTGTGTACCGTCAGGTCAACGCCGTTCAGCGCCATAAAGGTCTTCCCCACCAGACGCTGATCCATATTCACGGGCAGGTTTGGGTCTTCTTTTCCCCTTAAGCGCGCCCACCAGCTCTGCAAATCCGCGGTCAGCGTGCCGCCGCCGATCTGCCCCAGCTTGTAGCGCTTTTTCACGCCGGTCAGGCGGATGGCAATATCCTGTTCGTTCATGTTCCGCCCTCCTTACACCGTATCCATAAAGGTGCGTTCCACCTTGTTGAAAACCATAATTCCCAGCACGGCGATCACCAGCGTCATCCCCCAGGACAGGAAGTAGAAGCCCCAGTTCACCGTTCCCTGACCCAGAATCGCGTAGCGCATCAGCTCCACGGACTCGGTGACGGGGTTGATCTGCAGCAGCGTGCGCATCCAGCCCTCCCCCAGCATGGACAGGGGATACACAACCGGCGTGGCATACATCCACAGCGACACGCCGAAATCCACCAGCACCGTCAGATCCCGGTATTTTGTGGTCATGCTGGAAACGATGATGCCGAAGCCCATGCCCAGAATGCCCAGATGCACCAGCTCCACGGGAATCATCAGCCACCACAGCCAGTGGGGATGGAGCGTCCCCTGAAAGAGATAGTACACCATAAACAGCAGCACCAGCACCATCTGAATGCCGAAGCGGATCACCGTGGAAATGACGTTGGAGATGGGCGTGGTCAGCCGTGGGAAATAGACCTTGCCAAACATATAGGCGTTGGCCGTAAAGGTGTTGGCGTTGCTGGTCAGGCAGTTGGCAAAATACGCCCAGACGGCGTTGCTGCACAGATAAAACAGGAACGTGGGAATCCCGTCGGTGCCGATGCCGGCAATGCCGCCGAAGACAAAGGCCTGGACGATACTGGTAAACAGGGGCGTCAGGAAAATCCACGCAGGACCAAGGATGGTCTGCTTATAGCTCACCACGAAATTCCGTTTGGTGAACAGGTAGATTAAGTCCCGGTACTGCCAGACCTCTTTCAGGTTCAGATCCAGCCAGCGGTGCTTTGCCGAGATATGGGTGTGATACATGGAGTTCTCTGCCATAGGATTACCTCTTTTTTCGGATAAATTGCAGCAGGTTGTGGAATGTCTTCATTGGCGCAACCAGCCAGCGGGGCATATCGATATATTCCGCAATCTGGGCGTCGGTACAGCGATCCATGGCGTCGCAGGTAAAGCCGTACCACATGCCCAGCTTGGTTTTCAGGGGATAGTGGAAGAACACCGCCTTCTCCCGGAAGAACAGCGCCGTTCCCTGGGGGTTGTCCAGAAAGACCTTGTACCCCGCCTTGGTCAGGCCGTCGTCCTTGTACTCCCAGATCCAGATAATATCGTCGTAGTAGCGAATACGGTAGCCGTCGTAGGCCATCCGGTTCCAGGTCACCGCTTCGGTCATGAATTTTTCTCCGGGAAATTCCGGATACAGGTACTTTCTGTGGATTTCCGTATAGAAGATCAGCGCCCGCTCTCCGTCGATTCTGCCGTACATATCAAAGGCGTTGCCGTCCAGATACGCTTCCTCAAATCGGGTGTTGGGCGTTTCGGTGGGACTGTGTCCTCTGTTTGCCACGATGCCGCAGAATTTCTGATCTTTCGGAAGCGTCGACTCCCAGAGTGCCACCTTTTCCAGTGCGTCATCCGTCAGGTAGTCGTCGGAATCCACTGTGAAAAACAGTTCTCCCTGCGCCAGCTTCAGGCCGTAGTTGATAGCGCGGCACTTGCCGCCGTTTTCCTTGTAGCAGTAGCGGATAGGAAAGGGATTGTCTTCCTGCTGCCACCGTTCAAACAGCGCCTTTGTCCCGTCGGAGGAGCCGTCGTCCACCACCAGCCATTCAAAGTCCGTGAAGCTCTGACGCTGTAGGGAGCGGTAGAGATTTTCCAATATGTACGCCCGGTTGTAGGTTGGGGTGAAAACCGTTATTTTGTACCGAAATTCCATACGCCACCTCACGATAATACATGAATGTCAATTAAAAAGTTCAGCATTTTACAAGTACCCTCAAAATGCTTCTGTGCCAGTTTCACAAGGAAGCGTTTCTTTTTCCCGATTTCCGGGTTTTCATGCAAAGGCACAATGTCTGATAGGATACCGAAAATCATTTCCCGCGCTTGCTCCAGTTCCTCGCCGCGCAGCGATTTAAGACTCCCCTGCATCCCGTAAATGCAGGAAAAAAACAGATCATACTCCGCTTCACAGGTAAGCTCCGGCATGGCATCCCGCAGGTAATTCAGCCGAAGCCGCTTTGCCTCCAGTCCGTGCAGCCGCCCCAGGGAAAAGGGTCTGTGCATGGCGCTTTCCGGGGACTGCCGATAAGCATACATCCGCGCCGAAGAATGCGCCAGCCGCCGCGCCCGTCCGATCACCCGGTATGTGAAAAACTCGTCGTCGATCAGCTTCCCGACCGGGAATCGGATATCCCCGACGGTTTCCCGGCGGTACAGCTTGTTCCAGATCAGCTGGCGAAACGCCGTATCCCGAATGTGGCAGCGCATGGCTTCCAGGGGTGTATAGAAGGAAATCTCTCCGGCATCCGTGCCGAAAACAGCGTCGTTACGCTCCGTCTCCACGAAATCACATTCGGCGATATCCGCCCCTTCTTCCAGAAGCGTGTGCAGATATTGGTAACAGTCAGGGGCGATATAGTCGTCGCTGTCCACGAACGCAATTCGTTCTCCCCGCGCCGCATCCAGTCCGGCATTTCTGGCTGCGCCGCCTCCGGCGTTTTCCTGATGAATCACCCGGATGCGGCTGTCTTTTTCTGCCCAGGTGTCGCACATGGCGCCGCTGGCATCCGGGGAGCCGTCGTCGATCAGAAGAATTTCCAGGTTGGAATAGGTCTGATTCACGATGGATTGGACACAGCAGTCCAGATAGTTTTCCACTTTATAGACAGGAACAATCACGCTGATCAATGGCAGCTGCGTCATAGTGTATCCTCTCAGTGTTCCTCTTCCCGTCGGAAGGGCTTCTCGTACAGTCTGTAAGTCAACCCAAACAGACCCGGCGTCCTGCAAACCATTTTTGCCAGCAGCCGGTTTCGCTTTGACAGCAAATGGAAATACCCTTCCTGCTCCTCCATCTCGGCGCGAACCCGCCGGCGCCATTCGTCATACCGTTTCTCCGGATGCACGGAGAGCTGGGCGTAGGCAAACAGAAGATTCCGCATCAGCGCCCGGCGGGCGTCCTCCCGGATTTCACTGCCGCTGTCCTCCACAATCAGCTCCCGAACCCGGATGGGGTCGAACAGGCTGTGCTCGTTCAGCTGCCGGAAGGAGGCGGAATTTTCCCGCAAAATATAGCGGTAGGGGCAGAAATCCTCATATACCGACTGTTTTGCCCGGGAAAACAGGAAGTAATTCATGAGATAATCTTCGTTGTTCTTGATGGCGGGGTTCATCCGTTCCGCCAGTCCGGCGAACAGCTCCCGGCGGTACAGCTTGGTACACAGGCTGGACTCGACCTGTCCGCCGTCCAGCAAATCCCGCAAGCCGGTCAGATTGTCCTGCTGCCGCAACCCGCCGGTATTGTGGACATAGGCCACCCTGCCGTCGGGAAACTCCACCCGGTGTCCGCAGTGGGAAATGTCCGCGTCATAAGTGTGGGCATTTTCCAGAAGATGGCGGTACATATCCGGGTCTATGGCATCGTCGCCGTCGGCGAAGCCGACCCATTCCCCCGTGGCCGCCGCCACGCCTGCAAGGCGGGCAGAGGTCACGCCGCCGTTTTCCTTGAAAACCGGTTTGATGCGCCCGTCCCGGGCAGCGTAGCTTTCCATCACCTGCCGGGTACTGTCAGCGGAACCGTCGTCCACCACAATGATTTCCAGCTTTGGATGGGTCTGCGCCAGAATGCTGTCCAGGCATCGGGGAAGCCATGGAGCGACATTATACGCCGGTATGATGACCGAGATGGTTTCGCCCTCCATTTTGCTTCCTCCTTATTTTTTCGCTGTTAAGCGCTCATATTCTTCACAATACCGTTTTGCCATGGTCTCCGCGGAAAACCTGACGCTGTCCGCCAGTGCGTTCTGCCCAAGGATTCTGCGAAGCTCCTCGCTGTCAATCAGCTTTTCACAGGCCGCGCACACCTCGCCGGGGTCGCAGCCCGTCAGCAGTCCGCTTTCCCCGTCCCGGAGCATATCCGGCACACCGCCGACTTTGGACGCCACGATGGGCAGTCCCGTCCCCATGGCCTCGATGATGGTCATGGGCATTCCCTCATACTTAGACGGGAGCAGGAATATGTCCGCGTCATGGAGATAGGGATGAACGTCCGGCTGATTTCCCAGGAAACGGACGGCATGGCCGATGCCCAATTCCCGGGCATAATTTTCCATATCCGCCCGCAAATGCCCGTCCCCCAAAAGGTTCAGGCAGCAATTGGGGTGGGTTTTCAGGAGCTTTGCAAAAGCTTGCAGCAATCCTGCGTGATTTTTCTGCTCGTCAAACCGGCCGATGTGCAGCAGGGAAACGGTGTCCCCCAGCCCATACGACCTCTTGGGAATGCACCGATGGAGATTCACGCCGTTGAAAATCACGGGAACGCGGTCAAGACCGTAAAACTCCGTCACCGTCCGCTGAACCTCCGGGCTGAGCGCCACCGGCACAGACCAGCCCCGGTGATAGTAAAACCGGTTGAGAATGGCCTGAGCAGTCCCCTCCGCTTCCACCTTGGCTACGTTGTGCACCGTGTGGACGCAGGGAATGCCCCCCACCAATCTTGCCGCCATTACCGCGTACAGAATCACGTTCAGGTGGGTGTGAACCACGTCCGGTCGTTCCTCCCGGAAAATTTTCGTAAGCTTCGGCACCACGGACATATCCAGTCCCGGCTTTTTGCCCAGGTACCGGATACGGACGCCCGCCGCCTCCATGCGGTAGGAAATCTCCGTCCGCTCATCAAACAGACTCACCACAACTACGTCGTGTCCCAAGTCCCGCAGGGCATAAGTCAGATTTTCGCACATGGTTTCCGCCCCGCCGAAGCAGAAATAGGGGATGACCTGCAATAGTTTCATAGCGCTCCTCCCCACTGGCGGTAACAGGCGAGAATGGTGTCATTGTATTTCTCTTCGTCGTTGATTTTGGCGAATTTCTTCGCCGCGTTTTCGGAGAGAAGCCGTCTATGGTCAGGATTTTCCACGATTTTCAGAATGTCCTCCGCCAGCACGGCGTCCTCGTCGCTAAGGTATCCGTCCACGCCGTTTTCGATCAAATCCTTCATCCCGTCGGACGGGGTACTGACCACCGGCGTTCCCAGCGCCATGGCTTCCAATGCGCACATGGGCGTTCCCTCCCAGCGGGAGGTCAAAATCATCGCCTTGCTGTCCGCCACCATTTTGATGGGGTTACTCTGAAAGCCTAGGAAATGCACGTTGTCCTGCAAGCCAAGTTCTCTGCACAGCGCCTTCACTTCACCTTCCAGCTCCCCCGCGCCGACCACCGCCACCTGAATGTCCGGCTTGCGTGCCTTCAGTGCGGCGCTCAGGCGCATCAGGCGCTGGGGGTCTTTCTGGTAGGTCAGCCGGCCGAGGTAAATCATGTCAAAATCGTAGGAAGCTTCATCACTGTCCCGCATGGCGAAAATCCGCTTGGCGTCGATGATGTTGTACAGCACGCTGCTCTTTTGGGCGAACAGCTTGTGAAACACATATCCCTCGTAGGCGCTGTTGGAGACCCAGAAAATATGCTTCGCCCGGAAGCCTGCCAGCAGATAAGCGACGGACTTCGCGGACAGCCCTCTTGCGTCATAGGCGTTGTTGTGGATGTGGGAGATCAGGGGAATTTTGCCGCAGCACAGCGACGCGACGAAGCTGGTACGCATGTCGTGGGCGTGAATCACGTCCGGCTGGTACTCCCGAATTACCCTGCTGAGAGTCGCGGGGGTCAGCTCCTCCACGCCATAGTGCCGGATGCCCATACCGTCTAAGATCTCCCAGACCTCTTCGCATTCCAGACTGCAATAGGCCATGTCCACCTTACCCTCAAAGGCTTTGATGATCTGGGCAGCAACCTTTTCCGCGCCGGTGTATATTTTGGAATACAGAACGTGCAGTACCTTCATGTCTCCGCCCTCGTCTCTCTTATTTTTCCGCTGCTTCCCGCATATTCCGGCTTTCCATGCCGTATTTTTCCTTCAGCTCGGCGTAATAGCGGAAGATTTCCTCCAGCTGCGCCATATGCTCCGCCGTGCGGACGCCAATGTTGTGGGGATGCCACCACAGATGGAAGGTCAGGCCGTTTTTCGCCGCGTGGAGCATCCGGCGCTTGATTCTGTGAACCTTTAAGCCCTCCATGAACTTCAGCGGCTTAAAAATCGGCCGGAACATCTGGGTCCCCCGCAGGTTCCAGATGCCGTCTTCCTGCGTTGGCGTGTAGCTGCCGTACCCGGTAATGGGGAAATAGGTGTCCGTCAGCCGCAGAATGCGCAGGGGGAAACGGACGTGAACCTTATTTTCCACCCAGTTGTTTTCCATACCCCGGTAGGCGGTGAAGCCCAAATCCCGCAGCACCCGGATGTATACCGGGTCGCACTGGTTCCGGGGCAGCACCGCAGAGGTCAGGGTATGGCCGTGTTTCGCGGCAATGGCCTTCGCCGCGGTCATATCCGCCGCGAATTGCGCCGCCGTCTGCCCCTTTTCCTTGCAGTAGTAATGGGAAAAGGTGTGGCTGCCGATCTCCTGTCCCGGCGTTCCCGCGACCAGATCGATCAGAGACGGGGCAAAAAAGCAGGGCGCGTCCGTTTCTCCGATTTTGGAAAATTCGGCATAGGAATTCAGCGCCGGGTCGTCGTAAGTCGGCCGCAGGGCTTCCTCCGGAAAAAACGAAGCCGCTTCCTGTGCGCTCCCGGCGAACAGATATCCCACCGTCGCCCACGTAGCGTGGATGCCGTATTTCTGAAACAGCGCCAGCAGCTCGGGAATCGCCTTTCTGCCGCCCAGGACGTGATCCTGGTATTTTTCCAGCGGGCATACGTCCAGCATTCCCCAAAACAGCTCAAAATCCAGCGATACGATCAGCGTTCCGGCCATGCCGCCGCCCCCTCTCTTTTATACACTTAAGTATATTTCCTTCATTTTCTGCTGTACCGCTTTCGCGTCAAACCGGGAAACCGTCTGCGCCGCGGCGCGTCCCAGCCGTTCCCGCAACGCCGGGTCATGGTACAGCCTTAGGATGGCCGCCGCCACACCTTCCGGCGTGTTTTCCGCGAACAGGCCGTCAACACCGTCCTCGATCAAGTCCGTGTTGCCCCGGATTCTGGAGCAGACCGCAGGCAGACCGCTGCTCATGGCCTCCATCAGCGCCACCGGCATTCCCTCCCGGAAGGACATAAACGCGAATATGTCGCTGCACCGGCACAGCTCCGGCACGTCGTGGCGATAGCCCAGAAAGTGGACATGCTCCCAGATGCCCAGCTGCCGCGCTTCTTCTTCCAGCGCGTCCTGCTGCTCTCCCCGGCCGCAGATAAGATAGTGCATGGTCTCGTAGCCCGGTTCGTTTTTCAGCAGCGAGAGCGCCTTGAGTACCGTGGAGTGGTTCTTGTTTTTCGTCATTTCCGCCACGGTGAGAATCAGAAAATCCCCTTCGGTCAATCCCAGTTCCCGGCGTTTTTCCTCCCGGTCTACGGTGCCGACGTGGAATTTCGCCGTGTCCACCCCCACGCCGGGGACGTATTCAATACGCTTCGCGCGGATTTTCTTCTTCGCGAAGGCATAGTCCTCTTTGTTAATGGTCACGAGGACGTCCGTCAGCGGCGCCAGCAGCCATTCCGCCGGGTAGAACATCAGCCAGTTCATCAGGGGTGCGCCCTTGAAAAAGTGGAAGCCGTGGGCGGTGTAGATCACTTTCGTTCCCCGTTTCCGGGCGTTCCGCGCCGCCAGACGGGCGATCATGGCGCCCATGGGGGTATGGCAGTGAATGATGTCAAAATGCTCCCGGTCGATGATGGCCTTCAGCTCCCGGTAGGCTTTGATGTTGGCTTTCTTCCAGGGGAGACGCTCAAAGGCGATATCATAGTATCGATCGCAATGGGGAATGTGGCAGTCGGCAGGGTCTTCGTAGTCGTTCCGCGCCGCCACGGCAGTCTCCCAGCCCATGTCCTGAAACATTTTCAGATAGGGAATATGGAATTCCATAATGTGGGTTTTGACCACCGTTGCCACGAACAGCACCTTTTTCATTCCAATTCCTCTTTTCGGATACAATGTCGAATGTATTATACACCATTCCACGTCCTATTTCAACCACAAGCGCGAAAAAAGGCCGGGCAGCAAGCCCGGCCTTTCCATATTTCACTCTCAAATGAGTACTTTCCGCTTTCTGATCCGCAGAAGCTCCCACGCTCCGATGGCCGCGCCCACCCCCCAGCGTGCCAGCCACAGTCCATCCGCCGCCACGGACGCCACGGCCACAGCGGCGAACACCGCCGCATAGCCTCCCCACATTTTCAGCGGGAAGGGGTATTCTTTTCCGCCCAGGACGAAACGGACGTACAGGTAGTGCAGCGTCAGCTGCAAGCTGTGGGAAATCAGCGTCGCCACCGCCGCCCCGGCCATGCCGATGCGCAGAATCAGCAGATAGTTCAGCCCCACATTCACCAGTGACGACACAATGGTAATGATGGAGACGACCTTGGTCTTTTTGTGGTAATACTCGAAATTCACCGGGAAGGTACACAGGAAATTGGTGTAGTAGCTGGACACAAAAATGGGAATGAGCATGGTGCTTCCCCAGAAATCCCTGGAAACATAGACATAGCGGTACACTTCGCTGGCCAGCAGCACGAAGCCCACGGAAAGCACCGTGAACAGCTCCAGGAAATTCCCCGCCTTGTCCCGCAGGTTCTCCCGGTTGCCCTGCTTCATGTCCTCAAAGAAGAAGGGACACCAGGCATTGTTCAGGGCGGTGAACAGGGTGAACATGATGCCGCCAAAATTCAGCGCCGCGCCGTAGCAGCCCACCGTGGGCGCGTCCATCATCTGCTGGAGCATCACCTTGTCGCTCTGCCCCAGAATCAGGTCGGAAAGATTGTAGAATACCACCGGAATGGCAAGAACAATACAGAATTTCCAATATTCCTTGTTGTAAAAGGTCTTCCCCTTCGCCAGAATCCAGACGCACACCGGGATGCCCAGCACGCCGTAGGTCACGGCAATGGCGGAAATGCGGCCTAAGTAGTTGATCTGCTTGGGCAGCAGCAGAATCAGCACGACGGAGAGGATCAGGGTGGTCAGCGTCACCACCAGGGACATGACCATGTTCCGCCCGGCCTTGAATTCGTAGACGAATTTGGTGTTCAGGAAGTTGACGCAGAAGGTGCCAAAGCCCTGAATGAGCATCAGCACGATCAGAAACCAGCTCAGCTTCAGCGCCCCGGAAATGGGGCCGATAAAGCACAGCACCAGAGCACTGAAAATCAGATACACCAGCGTGGACAGGCTCATGGCCGAGGACTGGTAGCGCAGCTGGTCGCCCTCCGGGTACTCCACCCGGGCGTTGACCAGCGTACCCTGGGTTTGCAGCGTGAACACGATGGCGATCACCGCCACCCAGGTGTTGTAGATCTGGGTAACGCCGTAGCCGCCGGTTCCCAGTAAACGGGTAAACAGGGGCGCTGTGAATATGGAAATGCCCCTGAGCAGAACGGTGCTCAGAATGTTAAAAAAAGCAACCCGGTTTCGTCGATTCATAGCTCACTCCGCGCTTTTTGTATCCGTTTTCCCAGGGCGCACCCCGTGGTAAAGCCCCCGCATGGGACGATACAGTCCGGCTGCCAGCAGCAAATCCGTCGCCCGCTCCTGCCTGCCAAACAGCGGACTGGTCAGTAAAAAGGAAACATGCCTGCGAAGCGCCTTCCGGGACAGGCGGTATTCCTCTGCGAATTTCTGTCGGGCGTCCTTGTCCGCCAAGTCCAGCGTCAGCAGATTGTAGGCAAGGGAACGCACCCGCAGATACCGCGCTGCGTCCGCAATTTCCGGATAATTGTCCCTTATAAACGGGTAGATTTCCGCAGTATGCCTGGAAAAATGGAAGGTTTTCTCCGAAACCGAGGACGAGGTGATGCTCCCCGGCCGGTGATAATAATTGTAAACGGGGCAGGGCAGCATGGCCGCCTGCCCGGCGTCCAGCGCAATGCGGTAGGTGGTGGGGACGTCCTCGCAGATCACACCGAGAGGATAGCGGATGGACGTAAAAAGGCTTCTATGGTACAGCTTGTCCCAGGCGGCGGAGTCGATGTTCTCCCAATGGAAAATCCGGCGCACCAGCGCTTCCCCGGAGATGACCTCCTCTTTGGGCGGGCACAGCCCCAGCGTCTTCTCCCCGGTCTCGCTGCTGACGTCCCAGCGCCCCGCGCAGACCAGACGGACGCCGTATTTTTCCGTCAGCGCCATCATTTTTTCGTACATATCCGGCTCAATCCAGTCGTCGCTGTCCACGAAGGAAAAGTATTCCCCCGTTGCCGCATCAATTCCGGCGTTCCGGGCGCTGCTCAGGCCGCCGTTTTCCTTGTGAATCACCTTGACTCTTTCGTCCTGCCGGGCGTAGGCGTCGCAGATGGCGCCGCAATTGTCCTTGGTGCCGTCATCCACCAGAAGGATTTCCAGATTCTCATAGGTCTGCGCCAGAATGGATTCCACGCACCGGGGAAGGTACTGCTCCACATTGTACACCGGAACAATGACGCTGATTCGCGGGTTCTGATTCATGCCGCATTCCTCCCTTTCTCACCCTTCTGTGGCAAGGCTTTTATAAATTTCCAGCAAATCCGCCAGATTCTTTTCCGGGTCGTGGGTCACACCGGCGTGGGCGCGGGCCGCCGCGCCCATGGCTTCGGCCGCTTCTCCACGGGCAAAAATGTTCTCCACGTAGAATGCCAGCATATAGGGCGCGGCGGAGGGGTAGACCTCCCCTTCCAGCCCGTGGCGCAGCATGGTCGTCACGCCGCCCACGTCCGCCGCCACGCAGGGTACCCCCAGCAGCATGGCCTCCCCCAGGGAATTGGGGGAATTTTCAATGGTGGAGGGCAGCACGAACACGTTCGCGTCCAGAAACGCCTGCTTCATTTCCTCGGCGCTGAGGCTGCCCAGAAATTCGATCTTATCCTCCACACCGTACCGCTCTGCCAAATCCGCCAGATATTTCTGGTAGTTGGTTCTGCGCAGCTTGCTCGCCGTCAGGAAGCTCTTCCCCGGCACGGCCAGCGTGGCGTCCGGATAGGTTTTGACGATCTGGCCGAAGGCTTCCAGCAGATAGTGAAAGCCTTTCACGGGATAGGCGCAGCTGGAAGCAAAAATCCGGTGCTTCCGACAGCCGTCATAACGCCAAGCCCCCTGATAAAAGGGCTGACGCAGGGTCTCGTTGCAGAAATGGTATTCCGCTTTGGGGTTAATCTGCCGGACACAGGCCAAGTCCCAATCGGTTCTGCCGATAATATGGCGCGCCTTTCGCAGGGCTTCCACCTCCAGAACCCCCCGAAGCACGAACTTTTCCCGCTGCTTCACGATATTGTCCCGCCGGACAAGGTCGCGGAAGGTGCTGCCCCGCTGAATCCTCTCCGGCACGCCCTCGGCGTAATGCCCGGCGTAAACCGAGCAAAGTCCCTGAATGCTGACTACCAAACTATCCAGCCGCCCCGCCGTTTCCGCGGCGTTGACCATGGCAAGGGTGTGGCCGTATTCCGTCCCCCAGACGTGGATCACGTCCGGCTGGAAGGCATCCAGTTCCCCCCGGAACTGCGTTTCCAGCTCCGTCAGGTACACATAGGGAAGTCCCTCAGAATAGAAGGCATGGGAGCAGCGTTCACTCACGCGCCCCTCGCCGCCGTCGCCGGGGCAGAGAATGCGGATGTTCAGGTCTTCCCGTTCCAGCAGCCCTTCCAGCACGCTGTCAACCCACAGCCCGCCGCCGGTGGAGCCGCCGCTGACGGCTTCCTTCACTTTTCCGGGCACCATATTGCACAGCCAAAGCAGCTTCATTGTACCCCGTCCCTTTCAAGCATGGCCAGAATTTTCCCGGCCTGTTTTACGTTGTTCTTTTCTTTCAAAATAAATTCCCGGGCGGCCATGCCCTTTTCAAACAGGGCTTCAGCGGGCTGGGCAAAAATCTGCCTCAGCTTCTCCGCGATGGCGTCGGCGGTTTCTTCCTCCAACAGGTACACGTAGGGGTGATATTCCTTGGGCATTCCCGGCAGAACCGTGGTCAGCACCGGGGTTCCCGTGGACATGTATTCCATGGTCTTGGAGGGGAAGGAGTATTTCACGTATTCCTCCCCCGTCGGCCTGGGGTTGACCAGCAGCGTCGCCGCCATCTCCCGCTCCACAATTTCCGCGTTCAGCAGCATTCCGCCGTAGAAAATCCGGGAATCCTCCGCGGCGATCTGGGAAAGCTCCTGCACATAATCCCCGGGGCCGTAAATTTCCAGCCGGGCGTCCGGCAAATCTGCCTTCCGGAAGCCCTTCACCAGATTTTCCAGGCCATACTGCTTGCTGACGCCCCCGGCGTACATGCATACCCGGGGACTGGCCTTTCTCGCCAGGGAGGGCTTTTGCCGCGCCATGGCGATGTCGCTGTGCCCCTCCAGAATCACATGGGGCTTGCCCTTCGGGTTCAGATAGTCGTTCATGGCCTGGGTCAGCAGCACATAGTCCGTGCAGTGACGGATGACAAAATTGGAAAGCTTCTTGGAAAAGGCGCTGCCCCCCAGCATATCCGGCAAATCCGTCACAATGCCCACGCACCGTCTTCCCCGCAGTTTCGCCGCCAGCAGACCGGCCAGCGCCGTCGTCCTGTTCAGGCAGTCCACCACCACCGCCGAATCCTTCCCCCCAAGGCGCGCAGTGCGGAAAAAGGTTCCCACGCCCACAAATACGGCCTTGACAATGGGATTCCGGACGGTGGGAATATAGCGGTAGCACGCGCCGCCCTCGGTCTCCCGGGGCAGACGGACGAAGGCCTTTTTCAGAACCTCCCGGTTCACCGGCGGGTTCGCCACCACATCCACCTTTGCCCCGGCGGCAAGTCCTTCAATGAGCAGGCGGTGGTATTTCTGAGACTGAAAGGCGGGCTTCCGGGGGGCGTCCGCAAACAGCTGACGGTACACCCGGTCGGAGCAGGTCGTCACAGCGTAAATGATGTGCATGGGTTAACCCCCATCTTTTTCAAAAATTGCAACGTGGGCTTTCGCCATGTTCTCAATGGTGTAGGCGCGGATTTTTTCCAAGGAAGCCGTCCCCATTTTCTCCAAATCCGAGGACAGAAGCTCCTTCATTTTCCCGGCAAGGGCGGCAGCGTCCTCCACAGGCACGATACTTCCGTTGACGCCCTCCTCCACCAGCTCCAAACCGGCGACGCACCGATCGGTAGTGATGACGGGCAGACCGTAGGCCATGGCCTCGTTGATAACCAGCCCCCAGATATCCTCCCGGGTAGGCAGGACGAACAAGTCCGCGGCTCGATAATACCGGCTGAGGGCTTCCTTTTTCTGGAACCCCACAAAATGGACATTATCCAGTCCCAGAGAAGCGCGCATCTGCAAATACTCTTCCGTCGGTTCGCCGCCGACAATGTAAATCCCCACGTCCTTGTTAAGCGCGCAGGCGGCGTGCATCAGGATGTCGAAGCCTTTTCTCCGGATAAACTGGCCGATGGCCAGCACCATCCGCTTCTCCGGGACGCCCAGCTCCTCTTTCAGCGCCTGCTTTTCGGCGGCAGAGGGGACGGCGGGCAGAATATCCTTTTCAAACACGGAGGAAAAGGGGTAAACATGGATGCGGCTTTTCTCTGCCCCATAGTGGACGAGAAATTCCGTGGTGTACCGCCCCGAACTGAGCCACTGGTCCGCCTTGCGCACCAGCGACCTTTTGAACAGATACTTTATCTTCCGCTCCTGGCGAATCAGTCCTCCGTCCACTTCCATGTAGAAGGGAATTTTCCTTCTGCGCAGCCACCGCATCGCGAGAATCGCAGTGGGCGAGGAATAGCCGCAGATCACGATGGCGTCGTAGGGCTTTTTCAGCCACCCGGTCACGTCCAGGCACAGGTTTTCGTCCAGAAAATGGGCGACACACCGCTTCAGCTGCACCGGGCGGTAAGCGCCGCCACCGGAAACGAACCAATCGGCACTGCGGTTTTTCTGGTCTTCCACCCGGTCGGTGAACAGCACCGTCACGTCCATGCTCTTTGCCAGCTCATCGTAAAAATGAACCCGGTAGGGGGAAGCGTAGTTCGTCAGGAACAGCACTCGTTTCATACCGTTGTAACCTCTCAATGTCAATCGCCGAAATCGATCCGCATGATCTGATGGCGGTTTTCCCGCTCATTTTCCGGCGGGAGCTGCATATAGTCGCCGTACAGCGTGGTCAGGAATTTGTCGTATTCCGCCGGGGCTTTGAAGGTTTCCCCTTCAAAAACGACATCCGTCAATGCCTGGCACCACGCTTTCTCGTAGGCGTCCGGCTTCGTCATGGCGCTCTGCTCGCAGACATAGCCGTTTTCCGGCAATGCCGTCGCCAAAGTGTCATACGCCTTTGCAAGGCTTTCCTGATCGGCAAACAGCGCCAGCGCCTGATAGTATAGGTACCCGATCCGCTTTTTCCAGAGGATTTTCTCATTCTCCCGCCAGGGCTGATAATGGGATTTCATCAGCTTTGTCCGGTAGATTTTCAGCAGACGCCCCGCCGTTTCCTGTCGCTGTTCGGCATCCGGGGACACGACGTCGTAGGGGAAAATGTCCACATAGAAGCCGTTTTCCGCCAGACGGTGAGATTTGGCTTCCAAGTACAGCGTGCCGCGCTTGCGCACCTTGCCGAAGGGCAGGGCGTAGTTGGGGTCGGTGTACCAGGTCTGCCAGCAGTATTCCGGCTTCAGCTTTTCCGGGGCAATGTGGCAGAATTTCTCATAATTCTCCCGCAGCATTCCCACGTCCATATCGTCGTCCCAGGGGATGAACCCCTGGTGACGCACCGCGCCCAGAAGGGTGCCGCAGGTGAGAAAATAGGGAATGTCGTTTTCCTCGCACACCCGGCGAATTTCCTTCGCAATTTCCAGCTGGGTCAGCTGAACCTTTCTCAGCAGCTCCCGCTCCATGTGATCACTCCTTCCAGATAAGCGGCAATCCCCGTTCCACCAGCGCCATGACCGGGAACAGCCATAAAAACACGTCCGCAATGAGATTCTGTGTGTTAAAAGACAAAAACAGGATAACAATCAGCGCCAGATTCACCCAGACTTGCCGCTCCTTCCGCCACACCAGCGCAACCCAGCAGGCAATGTGCAGCAGCGCCGCCGGAAGCCCAAAGGCGGAGAAAAGAATGAGGGTGGAGGTGGTATTGTTGGCGGTGGCATACAGCACCTGCGCTATCTTCGCGCCGAAAATGGGATGGTGCAGGAAAATGGAAATATCCGTCATGATGGCATCCATCCGCTCCACCGAGGAATCCCGCCCGTTGGCAAATTTGCCGATGGCCATGTCGTAGATTTCCCAATAAAGGGCGTTTTTCCGGGCAATGGAAACCCCCGTTACCACGGCGGCGCACAGAACCAGTCCCACCGCCACGGCGCATATCCGCTTGTCCCGATACCATTTTTTGTCGAAAAACAGCACGACCGCCAACAGCCCCATCTCCGCGACACCGCCGGTGGCGAAGGTGGACACCATCGTCACAGCCAGAATGCCGTTGACAACCCAGAGCTGCCACGGCTTTTTCCACTCCACCTCGTAATTGTTCAGATACAGCGCTGTGATCAGGAAAAACTGATAAACCCCCGGCTCCCGGAAAATGCCGAAATTCCGGTTTTTCACGTACGTATCCGGGACAATGGACAAAAAGAAATTGTGAAATTCAAAGCCCATGGAATTTTGGAACACCGGCACCGCGTAAGCGCCCTTGTCCACGCCGATGCGCAGAATGTACGCCGCCAGCACGGAATACGCCCCCAGCAGGGATAAAATCGCCACGTAATATTGGGCCGCTTCCCGCACCGTGAGAAAATAGGACAAAAGCACCACCGTGAGCAGGCACAGCAGGACGCTGAAATACATCAGCTGCCAGTCCCGCTTCACCAGCATGGGCAGCAGAAGCACCGCCGCCGCAATCCCGGCGACGATCATCCGCCGGTCTTTCAGGATTTTCAGCAGATTTCTCCGGTTGACGATCAGAAACGCCGCGCCCAGCAGGCAGATCACGCCCAGCATGAGAAACTGCGCCTTTTCAAAGCCGATCACCGCCGTGGTGAACATGCTGTCCCGGGCCAGAAAAAGCATGGCCGTGAAAAACGCGGCAAGGGCAATTTTCGTCCCCCGGCTGTCCGGGAAGGGATAATGGGTCATTTGCGATTCTCCTTTGTGATCTGTTCCACGGCTTCCAGCAGATGCGCCGCGCCTCGGGGTACGGCAACGCCCCCGAACTGGCTGACGACCTCCTCGCAGGCAGTCCCCTGATAAACCACCGCCTCCGTGCCGCAGCACCGGGCTTCCAGCACGGTCATGCCGAAGGTCTCCTCCGTGCTGGGGTTCAGAAATACGTCGGCGGCGGTGTAGGCCTGCGCCAGCTCCTGAACGCTGTTGGTGCGGGGCAGCCCCAGAATCCCCGCCGGGAGGGACTGAATCTGCTTTGCGCTCAGGCCGATCAGCACGATGGCGTATCGCTCGTCCAGCAGGTCGTGAAGCGCCAAAAAGTCCCGCAGTCCCTTGCGCTCGTCCCAGACGCTGGCAATGCCCAGGAGGATGATTTTGTTTTCCAAACCGTATTTTTCCCGGAAGTTGCCGGGGGTAGGCTTGAAGATTTCCCGGTTCACCGTGTTGTATACCACCTTCACCGGGTAGTCCCTCAGAAAGCTCTCCTTTACCCGGCTTTCCAGCCAGTTGGAGGGGACGATGAGGGTCACATTGGGAATGCCGGTAAACAGCTCCCGCTTTTTTTCGTAATTTTTCCGGCTGTTGTCCAAAAGGATGCTGGCAGGATAGGCGTGCTTCTGGGGGCAGTTGTGGCAGCCGGTTCTCCACCGGTCGCAGCCCACATAGTCAAAATAGGCGCAGTGACCCGTAAAGCTCCAGCAGTCGTGAAGCGTCCAGAAAATGGGCTTTCCGCAGCCGCGCAGGTAAGCAAACAGCTCTCCTAAGTGAATGTAATAGCCGTGAACATTATGCAGCCAGATCACATCCGGGTCATACTCCCTGACCCAGGCAAGAAACCTCCGGGTCGCCCGCCGGGAGCCGAAGCCGGAATCGTCCAGCAGACGGCTTTTCGCCCCGTGGAGCCGAAAATCCGTGGGCGTACCGATGCGCACCGTGGGAATGTCGCCGCAATTTGCCTCTTCACGGCCAAAGGCGAGCACGCACTCATGCCCCTGCGCCATCCGCTCCCGGCATTGCTCCGCCGCGATGCGCCCCGTGCTGCCAAAACCGGCAACGGAGTTGATGAACAGGTATTTCATGCGTCTCGCCTCCCGATGTTGTGAAATTATTTGGCTGTTTTATCATGATACCCGAAGAAAACAGCGCAATTTGTCATTTTCGGCTTAGGATTTCCTCCAGACCATTTTGTCCACCACGCCGGTGTAGGACTGGATGATCTTGACCACCTTGGTGGATACGTTTTCCTCCACATAGTCCGGCACGGGGATCCCCAAATCGCCGTCCCGGTTCATCTGAACGGCGGTGTCCACCGCTTGCAGAAGATTCTTTTCGTCAATGCCCGCCAGAATGAAGCAGCCCTTGTCCAGCGCTTCCGGGCGCTCCGTGGACGTGCGGATGCACACCGCCGGGAACGGATGCCCCACGGAGGTGAAGAAGCTGGATTCCTCCGGCAGCGTCCCGGAATCGGACACCACCGCGAAAGCGTTCATTTGCAGGCAGTTGTAATCGTGGAAGCCCAGCGGCTCGTGCTGAATCACCCGGCTGTCCAGAATAAAGCCAGTGGCCTCCAGCCGCTTTTTGGAGCGGGGGTGGCAGGAATACAATATGGGCATATCGTACTTTTCCGCCATGGCGTTGACGGCGCGAAACAGGGACAGGAAATTCTTTTCCGTGTCGATATTCTCCTCCCGGTGGGCGGAGAGCAGGATGTACTCCCCCCTGGTCAGCCCCAGCCGCCGGTGGATGTCGGAGGCCTCGATGGCGTTTAAGTTGGCGTGGAGCACCTCCGCCATGGGCGAGCCGGTAACGTAGGTGCGCTCCTTGGGCAGACCGCACTCGTGGAGGTATCGTCTCGCGTGTTCGGAGTAAGCCAGATTGACGTCGGAGATGATGTCCACGATCCGGCGGTTGGTCTCCTCCGGCAGGCACTCGTCCTTGCAGCGGTTGCCCGCCTCCATGTGGAAAATGGGAATGTGCAGCCGCTTGGCCGCAATGGCGGACAGGCAGGAATTGGTGTCCCCCAGAATCAGCATGGCGTCCGGCTGAATGGCCGTCATCAGCTTGTAGGCGCAGTTGATGATGTTGCCAACGGTGGCGCCCAGGTCGTCGCCTACCGCGTTCATATACACATCCGGGTCGGCAAGTCCCAAATCCCGGAAGAAAATTCCGTTCAGATTGTAGTCGTAATTCTGCCCCGTGTGGGCGAGAATGCAGTCAAAATATTTGCGGCACTTGTTGATGACCGCCGCCAGACGGATGATCTCCGGGCGGGTGCCTACAATGATCAGCAGCTTTAATTTCCCGTCATTGCGGAACGCCACGTCGGAATAGTCCAGCTTCATTTCCATGTCAAACCACCTCAAAGAATGTATCCGGCTTTTTCGGGTCAAAGCACTCGTTTGCCCACATGAGCGTCACAAGATCGTCCGTTTCGCTCAGGTTGATAATGTTGTGGGTGTAGCCCGGCAGCATGTGGACGGCTTCGATTTTCTCTCCGGAAACTTCAAAATTCAGCACTTCCTCGGTGCCGACCCTCCGCTGTTGAATCAGGCCGTGACCGGACACCACGATGAAAAATTCCCACTTGCTGTTGTGCCAGTGCTGTCCCTTGGTCACGCCGGGACGGCTGATGTTCACGCTGAACTGGCCGCAGTTCGCCGTTTTCAGCAGCTCCGTGAAGCTGCCCCGGGCGTCAACGTTCATTTTCAGGGGGAACGCCGCCTTTTCCCTGGGCAGGTAAGATAGATACGTGGAATACAGCTTTTTCCCGAAGCTGCCTGCCGGGATTTCCGGCATCAGCAGAGTTTCCGGCTGCGCCTTGAAGCTGTTCAGCAGCGCGACAATCTGCCCCAGGGTCGCCCGGTGGGTGACGGGCGCGGCGCAGTAGCGCCCGGACGGCGTCAGAACCGTATCCACGCCCTCAAATTCGCAGTGATGCTCCCTGCCCTCCAGCGCCGCAATCATCTCGTCCACCAGATCGTCGATGTACAGCAGCTCCAGCTCCACGCCGGGGTCGCTTACCGTGATGGGCAGGTCGTGGGCATAGTTGTGGCAGAAGGTGGCCACAGCGGAATTGTAATTGGGGCGGCACCATTTTCCGAACAGGTTTGGGAAGCGGTACACCAGCACCTTCGCCCCGGTCTCGGCGGCGTAGGAGAAGAACAGTTCCTCCCCCGCCTTTTTGCTCTTGCCGTACTCGCTGCCCGCATAGCGACCCACCATGGTCGCCTGAATGGAGGACGACAGCATCACGGGGCAGGTGTTATGGTACTTTTTCAGCGTGTCCAGCAGCGTGGAGGCAAAGCCGAAATTTCCCTGCATGAATTCTTCCTGATTCTTGGGGCGGTTGACGCCGGCGAGGTTGAACACAAAGTCCGCCCTTTGGCAGGCCGTTTCCAGAAGCGCCGGGTCAGAGTCGATGTCGTAGAGGTACAGCTCCCCTACCCCAAGCCCCGGATGGGTCTTGTCCCGGCCGTCCCGGATGCACTCCAGCGCCGCCGTCAGGTTTTTGCCCACAAATCCGGCCGCGCCGGTGATCAGAATGTTCATGCCAGCTCACCTTTCGTTACTTGTTCTTCATGGCTTCCAGCTCTTCCCGGATGTAGCGCAGGCTCAAAAGCTTCTGCTGCACCTGCTCTACGTTCAGCAGCTCCGTGTTGTTGCTGTTGAACTCCGTGAGGACGTTGCGCTGGGTGTCGCCGTCCTTGAAATATTTGTCGTAGTTCAGGTCCCGCTTGTCGCATGGGACGCGGTAGAAATTGCCCAAGTCAATGGCGTGGGCGCATTCCTCGTTGGTCAGCAGCGTCTCGTACATCTTTTCGCCGTGACGGATGCCGATGACCTTGATCTCGTGGCCGGGGGCGAACAGACCGGTGACGGCCTTGGCCAGTGTCTCAATGGTACACGCCGGGGCCTTCTGCACCAGAATGTCCCCGCTGACGCCGTTCCGGAAAGCAAACAGCACCAAATCAACAGCTTCCTCCAGAGACATAATGAACCGGGTCATGTTCGGCTCGGTGATGGTGATGGGGTTGCCCGCCTTGATCTGGTCAATCCACAGCGGGATGACGCTGCCCCGGGAGCACATGACGTTTCCGTAGCGGGTGCAGCAGATTTTGGTCTTTTCCGGAGAAACCGTCCGGGATTTGGCGACAATGACCTTCTCCATCATGGCCTTGGAGGTACCCATGGCGTTGACGGGGTAGGCGGCCTTGTCCGTGGACAGGCAGATGACGGCCTTGACCCCCGCGTCAATGGCGGCGGTCAGCACATTGTCGGTTCCGAAGACGTTGGTTTTCACCGCCTCCATGGGAAAAAACTCGCAGGACGGCACCTGCTTGAGGGCGGCAGCATGGAAGATGTAATCGACGCCGTGCATGGCGTTCTTCACGGAAGCAAGGTCACGGACGTCGCCGATGAAGAACTTGATCTTCCCCGCCGCTTCCGGCATTTTCGCCTGGAACTCATGGCGCATATCGTCCTGCTTCTTCTCGTCCCGCGAGAAAATCCGGATTTCCTGGATGTCCGTATCCAGAAAGCGGTTCAGCACCGCGTTTCCGAAGGAACCGGTGCCGCCGGTGATCATCAGCGTTTTGTTGGCAAAAATACTCATAATTCATTCTCCTCCCCTGTTTCCGGGTGTAAAAGTTCCCGGAAAAGAGATACATATTTTCCCGTGCAAATTTCGGTGGTGTACTTTTGCAGATACAGCTCCCGGCATTTTCTGCGCATGTCCCGGGCTTTCTCCGGGTTGTCCCGCAGGAAACGGACGGCCTTGGCTAATCGCTCGCTTTCGCCGTTGCGCACCCAGAGCCCCGCGCCGGACTGAATATCCCGGACGATGTCGCACTCGTCCATGATGGCGAGCAGGGGGATGCCCTGCATCATGTAGCTGTAGGTCTTGCTGGGGACGCAAAGCCCCGTGGCACCCTTTTCCAGAGAAATCAGCGCGCAGTCGCTCACCGCCAGCGCGTCCTGAAAATCCTGACCGTGAAGGAAGCTGAAAATCCGGACATTTTCAATGCCCTCGCTGGCAATGATCTCCCGCAGCTTCTCCATTTTATTGCCGTGCCCGGCAAAGAGGAAGAAAATATTCTTTTCCTCCCCCAGCGCCCGGATGGCGCCCAGGATGGTGTCCATATCCTGCATGGTACCCATGTTCCCGAAATAGGACACCACGAACCGTCCCGCTGCCAAATCCCGGAGCCGGTTTTCCTCCCGGTCACGCAGACCGCCCTCGTCCCGGTACCAGTTGGGAATCACCGTCACAAGCTCGTCGGCGGCGTCTCGGGTTCGGAGAATGCAGTCTCGCTGCTCCGACGACAGCGACACCACCCGGTCTGCCCGGCGGAACACGCACTTGTTGATATGGTTCATCAGCCTGCAGATCATGCTGCCCTCCCGGAGGGTGTTCGTCACCGTGGCCACCTCCGGATAGAGGTCGTAGGACACGAACACCAGCTTCGTGCCGAACAGCGATTTCGCCCAGGAGGCGATCCAGGGCAGAATCGGCGGGTTGGAATACACCACCACCGCCCGGTATTTTGCAATCTCCGGCAGATGCAGCAGCACATGAAAGGTAAAGGAAAAATAGTTGACGATCCGGCCGAGGAAGCCCGACCGGCCTGTCTGGATGTACTTCAGGCGGTGAATGCGGATGCCATTTGTATCCTCTTTCGTGGGAACTATCCCGCCCTCGGCGTATTCCCGTGGGTAGCCGCACAGCGCGCCCACGGAAAATCCGGCGTCCCGAAGCGCCAGCACCGTATCATAGGGCAGCTGGGCGGAGGAAATATATTCGGGATAAAAAAACTGGCACAAAAACAGGATATCCCGTTTCTTTTTCAATCCATCCGCCCTCTTTCGCTTCCTAAAAATCAGATTGTTTCCTTTTCCAGAATGGACTGCTCCAAAGTTTTCACGCAGTAATCCCGGCTGTATGCGCTCAGCGCATGATCGTAGCACAGGCTGCCAAAAGCCTTGTCCACCGCGGGCGAACAAAACCGCAGCAGCTTCAGCGCCCAGGTAAAGCCCTTCACCATCAGGATGCCCTTTCCGTTTGCGTGGGCAATCCAGTTGACCATGTCGCTGGTGTTGGTGTATTCGTTGTTCTGGGGGCAGAAAATGCCTGCCGCCTCGTCGTCAATGAGCAGCCGGACGAACTCCGTCAGATTCTCGATATACAGCATGGAGCGCTGGTTTGCGACATAGGGAAAAACCGGCAGCTTTTTCGCCAGCTTCGTCATGGTCACGTAATTGCCCTTGCAGCCCTTGCCGTAGATCATGGGCGGGCGGAGGATTGCAACCTTGAAGGCATCGTCCGCCAGTGCCTGCAAGTCCGCTTCCGCCTTGGCTTTGCTGACGCCGTAGTTGTCTGTGGGGTGCAGCGGTGTGTCCTTCGTGATGACCACCGTCTTGCCGATGGGCGCGGTCAGGCCGTACACGCTCTCCGAGCTCATAAACAGGAACTGCCCCACGCCGTCGGCCTTGGCCTTTTCCGCCGTCCGCACCGCGAGGATGTGGTTGACCTGATCGTACAGGTCAGAGCGTGCCGGGTCATTTTTGCTGTCCGGCTGATGCACCAGCCCCGCCACGTGGAACACCGCGTCGTAGCCGCGGAAGGAATGACTCTCCCAGTCGCTTCCCCGCATATCCAGGGAATCCACCCGGTAGCTTTCCGGCCACTGCTTCAGGTAGTTTTCCAGGGAAACCCCGATATAGCTTCCGGCGCCGGTGACGAGAATGCTCTTCATCCCTTTTTCTCCTTTTCCAGCCGGCCGGTGCCGCCTTCCACCACGCCGTCGTGCTTCAGCACGGAAACGATGGTGCCGAAAAAGCATTTGCAGTCAAAGAAAAAGCTCAGCTTTTCCACATATTCCCCGTCGAGCCGGGCTTTTACGTCAATGGGCAGCTCGTCCCGCCCGTTGATCTGCGCCCAGCCCGTCAGGCCGGGGCGCACGTCGTTGGCGCCGTATTTGTCCCGCTCGGCAATCAGGTCAAACTGGTTCCACAGGGCAGGCCGGGGGCCGATAATGGACATTTTCCCCGTGAAAATCTGAAAAATCTGGGGCAGCTCGTCCAGGGAGGACTTCCGCAGGAATTTTCCCACCTTCGTGATATACTGCTCCGGATTTTCCAGCAGATGGGTGGGCGTATCCTTGGGCGTGTCCATTTTCATGGTGCGGAATTTCATGATGGAAAAATGGGTCTTGTGAATGCCCACCCGCTTCTGGCGGAACAGCACCGGGCCGGGATCGTCGATCTTGATGGCGACGGCAATGATCAGCAGCAGCGGCGACAATATCACGATGGCGCAGCCGGACAAACTGATATCCAGCAGGCGTTTGAAAAACGTTCGGTACATTCCGCTTTCCTCATTTTCTCTTATTTCGTTCGGTCAGACCTTACACTCGCGTTTGTAAGTAGGCACAATCTCCGCGACGATGTCCTTGATGTCTTCCCTTTCTTCCCGGCTGGCTTCGTCCAGCCGCCGTAGCTGCTGCTCCAGCAGCGCGTCGTCCATTTCGATGGGCTTGCCGATGTGAATGAGCTTGTTGGCAGTCTCCTGCATTCCCTCTTCCTTCATCAGCAGCTCCTCATAGAGCTTCTCCCCCGGTCTGAGACCGGTATACTCGATTCTGATGTCCACATCCGGCTCGTAGCCGGACAGGCGGATCATATTCCGCGCCATGGTGTCGATCTTCACCGGCTCGCCCATGTCCAGGATGAAAATTTCGCCGCCCTTGGCATAGTATCCCGCCTGAAGCACCAGGCTCACCGCCTCGGGGATGGTCATGAAATACCGGATGATGTCGGGATGGGTGACGGTCACGGGGCCGCCGGCCTCGATCTGCTTCTTGAAGAGCGGAATGACGCTGCCGTTGCTGCCCAGAACGTTGCCGAAGCGCACCGCCACGAATTCCGTCCTGGACTCCCGGTTCATCATCTGCACCACCATCTCGCACAGACGCTTGGACGCACCCATGATGTTGGTGGGGTTCACGGCCTTGTCTGTGGAAATCTGCACGAACCGCTTGACACCGTACTTCGCGGCGGCCTTCGCCAGCTTGTAGGTGCCGATGACGTTATTTTTGATGGCCTCGTTGGGGCTTTCCTCCATCAGAGGAACGTGCTTATGCGCCGCCGCGTGGAACACAAGCTCCGGCCGGTAGACTGACATCACGTGGTTAAGCCGGGTCGCGTCACGGACGGAGCCGATGATGACCTCCAGGTTCAGTTCCGGATGGGTGCGGTGCAGCTCCATTTGAATATCATAGGCATTATTTTCGTAAATATCCAGAATAATGAGCTGCTTCGGCTTCGCGTGGGCAATCTGACGGCACAGCTCGCTGCCGATGCTGCCGCCGCCGCCGGTGACCAGCACCACCTTGCCGGAAATATAGCCCACGATTTCGTCTAAGTTGACCTTGATCGGCTCCCGCCCCAGCAGATCCTGGGGATCGACCTTGCGCAGCTTGCTGACGCTGACCTCCCCGTTGACCATCTGGAAAATGCCGGGAAGCATCTGCACCTCACAGCCGGTGGTGGCGCAGATGTCCAGGATCTCCTTCCGGGACCTTGCGGTACAGTTGGGAATGGCGAAGATGATCTTGCTGATCTTGTACTTTTTCACAGCCGTGGCAATGTCCTGACGGCCGCCCACAATGGGAACGCCGCACAGCTGCTTGTTCCATTTCACCGGGTTGTCGTCAATGACGCAAGACAGGTGATCCTTGATATGGTCGCTGTTGGTAAACTCCACGGCCAGCGCCCGTCCGGCATCCCCCGCGCCGATCAGCATGACGTTTTTCACGCCGTTGGCGTGGGTAAAGTGGCTGATACGCCGCTGCGCCGTCCGGAGCAGCCGATAGGAAAACCGAATGGTAACGGTGCTGACGAAGCTGAACAGGAAGCCCACCACCATGCTGGAGCGGGGCATCAGATTGCCGTCAAAGTGGAACACCAGCACGCCGATCACGCCCAGCACCGCATACGCGCCGGTAATACGGAACACCTCCGGCGTACTGACGAAGGCCCAGATGGAGTTATACAGCCGGAAAAGCCAGAATACCAGAAGCGTGATCACGCACCAGGGGCCGATGGCGGACAGAAAACCGTCCAGATGGACGGGGCGAATTTCGGCGAAGGAAAAATCATACCGGAACCACAGTCCCAAAAAGAAGGAGACGGCAGTGGCAAGCACGTCCAGCAGCATAATCAAAATGACCTTCGGCGCCATGCCCAGATTCAGTTTCATCGGCTTTCGGGAACCCATTTTGTTCACATCCTGTATTTTACCGCAGGCGGCCGTCTGCGGGTACTTTGTTTTGTCTGCATAGTTCATTTTATTATAACACAATATGTCGAATACAGCAAGGGAAAGTTTTGCCGTTACATCGTCTCTTAAAAGCCGGTTTTGCCTGCATAGGAAAAACGGCGCGGCCGTAATGGGATAATGAATGGCACCCCTTGCCTCTCCCTTTGGGAGAGGTGGCTGAGCGAAGCGAAGACGGAGAGGGTACACAGGGATGTAAAGCCCTCTCAGTCACCTTCGGTGACAGCTCTCCCAGAGGGAGAGCCAAGGGGCCGTACCTCGTTAATAGCATGTTTGCACAAGAAATGGAGCGTATCTGCACCGATACGCTCCATTCACTGTTTTACGACCGCCCATGAAAGGCCGCGTCGGTTCGACATTTTACGCTTTCTCCGGAAAAAGATTTTCGATGGCACAGCGGGCGGCGTCCTGCTCTGCCCTTTTTTTGCTGCTGCCGACGCCCTTGCCCACGATCGTGCCGTTGAGGGAGACCTCCACGGAAAACTGTTTGTCGTGGTCGGGGCCGGACTGCCCTACCAGCTCGTAGGCCAGCACCTGGTTTTTCTTCTGCTGCACCAGCTCCTGCAGCTCGGTTTTGTAGTCCGCGTTGTGCAGCTTGGTCACCGGCACCTCCACCAGAATGAACGTCCTGACCACCTGCAGCGCCGCCTCCAGGCCGCCGTCCAGGAAGCACGCGGCGATCACCGACTCCATGGCGTCCGCCAGAATGGAGTCCCGGCTCCGTCCGCCCCCCTGCTCCTCGCCGTGGCCAAGGAGCAGATGATTTCCAAGGCCGATGCGGTTGGCAGCGCTCGCCAGCGTGGTCTCGCAGACCATGTCCGCCCGCATCCGGGTCAGCTCGCCCTCCGGGCGGTTGGGGAAATTGCGGTAGAGGTACTCCGCCACCAGCATTCCCAGCACGCTGTCCCCCAGAAATTCCAGCCGCTCGTTGCTGAGCAGACTGTTGTGCCAGCGCTCGTTTGCGTAAGAGGAATGGGTCAGCGCGTTCTGTAAAAGGGAAATATTCCGGAATCGGTAGCCGATGACGGCCTCCAGATCCTTAATCATGCTCCGTCACCTTCTCTTTTTGGGCTGCCAGCCGCTGTAAATTTTCTTCCAGCTCCCCGGTGATGTCCGACGCGGCCACGTCCGCCGCCTGCTTCACCGCGTTGCGGAAGGCAAGCACATCGGAAGCGCCGTGGGCCTTGATGACCGGCTTGCGGATGCCCAGGAACGGCGTGCCGCCGATCTCCCGGTAGTCCAGCATCTTCATCAGATCCTTGACCCCGGAGGCGCACAGAAGATAGCCCAGCTTGCTGAGCAGATTTTTCTTGAACATTTTCTTCATCAGGCTGCCCATGAACATGGCAGTTCCCTCGATGGTTTTGAGAAGCACGTTGCCGTTAAAGCCGTCGCAGACCACAACATCCACCGCCCCCAGCGGCACATCCCGGGCTTCTACGTTGCCGACAAAGTTGACAAGCCCCTTCTCCCCCGCGTCTTTCAGCAGCGCATAGGCTTCCTTTTGCAGGGCGGTACCCTTGCTGTCCTCGGTGCCGATGTTCAGAAGGCCGACCTTTGGGTTCTCAATGCCCAGCTGCTTTTTTGCGTAAACGGAGCCGACCAGGCCGAATTGCAGCAAAAATTCCGGCGTACACTCGGCGTTGGCGCCGCAGTCCACGATCACGGTCTTTCCCCCCGCCTTGTTGGGCATGGCAGGCCCCATGGCGGCGCGGCGGATTCCCTTGACCCGCTTGACCAGCAGCGTCGCGCCGGTGAGCAGCGCGCCGGTGGAACCGGCGGAGACGAAGGCGTCGCCCTGCCCGTCCGCCAGCATTTTCAGGCCAATCACCATGGAAGAATTTTTCCGTTTGTGGATGACGGATGCGGGATCGTCATGCATGTCCACCACATCGTCGGCATTGGAAATCTCCATGCCCTCGGGCAGATTGTCAATGCCGTGCTTCTTGAGAACCGCAAGGATGTCCTCTCCCCGGCCTACCAGCACGATCTCGATGCCGTAGGCCTTGGCCGCTTCCACAGCGCCTAAAACGGGAGCTTCCGGGGCGTTGTCGCCGCCCATCGCGTCAAGAATGATCTTCAACCGTTCCACCTCTTTCTTTTAGATACCCTTCGCCACCAGCGCGTCGATCACGTCCAGCGACCGCGCGGCAATGGCGAGATTTTTTTCTGCTTTCTTACGGATGCGTTTTTCCAGCGGTGCGATGATGCTGAAATTGATATTCATGGGCTGGAAATTTTCAATGCTTTCGTCGCTGACGTACTGCCCCAGCGCGCCGATGGCGGTCTCCTTGGGGAAGTCTGGGATTTCCCGTCCCTGCACCTTCGCCGCCATGGCCACCGCCGCCAGGTACCCGGAGGCCGTGGATTCCACGTACCCCTCCACGCCGGTCATCTGTCCGGCGAAGGCCACCAGCGGGTTGCGGCGGTCTGCATAATATTTGTCCAGCAGCTTGGGACTTTGCAGGAAGGTGTTCTGGTGCATCACGCCGTAACGGACAAATTCCGCGTTTTCCAGACCGGGAATCATGGAAAATACCCGCTTCTGCTCGCCGAATTTCAGATGGGTCTGGAAACCCACCAGATTGTACACGCTTTTTGCCGCGTTGTCCTGCCGCAGCTGCACCACGGCGTAAGGCTCATGACCGGTGGCGGGATTTCTCAGTCCCACGGGCTTCATGGGGCCGTAGCGCAGGGTATCCACCCCCCGCCGTGCCATGACCTCCACGGGCATACAACCTTCAAAGACATTTTTGTCCTCAAAGCCATGCACCGGGGCTTCCTCAGCATTTGTTAACTCCCGGATGAAGGCTTCGTACTGCTCTCGATTCATGGCGCAGTTGATGTAATCGGGCGTTCCCCGGTCGTACCGGGACTGCCACCAGGCAAGATTCATGTCGATGGACTCCGCCGAAACCAGCGGAGCGGCCGCGTCAAAAAAGTGCAGATACCCGGTCTCCCCGAAGTAATGCCCGATGGCCTCGCTGAGCGCGTCGGAGGTCAGCGGCCCCGTGGCCACAATCACCGGCCCTTCGGGAACCTGGGTGATTTCTTCGGAAATCACCGTGATATTGGGGTGATTCCGGATTTTCTCCGTGACCATCCGGGAAAAGCCGCCCCGGTCGACCGCCAGGCAGCCGCCTGCCTCCACTCTCGTGGCATCGGCGCAGGCAAGAATCAGGCTGCCGCAGCGGCGCAGCTCCTCTTTCAGAAGCCCCACGGCGTTTTCCAGCCGGTCGCCCCGCAGGGAATTGGAGCAGACAAGCTCGGCAAAATCCGCGCTGTGGTGGGCGGGGGTCATCTTTTGAGGCTTCATTTCGGAAAGCTCTACCTCGATGCCCCGGTTTGCCAGCTGCCAGGCCGCTTCGCTTCCGGCCAGCCCCGCGCCGATGACTTTTACCTTCATGCCTTGCTCTCCTTCTTAGAGGATGTTTTCGCCGTCCTTTTCGCCGTGGTCTTGGCGGCGGTCTTCTTCACCGTGGTCTTTTTCGCCGCAGTCTTCTTTGCTGCCGTCTTTTTTGCCGGAGCCTTTGTTGCCGCTTTCTTGGCAGCGGGCTTTTCCTCCGGGGCAGTCTCCCCGTCCTCGGCGGTCTTCTTTTTATAGTAGCCCCGCTGATCCTCCGGGAGAAAACGGGGGCATTTTTCGTTGATGCAGAAGGGCTTCATGCGCCCCTTGCCGGATTTCTTGAACAGGGTCTGTCCGCACTCCGGGCAGTCCTCTGCGGTGGGAACGTCCCAGGTCATAAAGCCGCATTCCGCCCCCCGCTCGCAGGCGTAATAGGCGTAGCCCTTCTTGGACTTGCGCTTGAGGATTCCGCTGCCGCACTTGGGGCAGCGTCCGGGCATCCGCTCCACCAGAGGCTTGGTGTTTTTGCACTCCGGATAGCCCGGGCAGGCCAGGAATTTGCCGAACCGGCCGGTTTTCACCACCATTTTCCGTCCGCACAGCTCGCAGACCTCGTCGGTCTCCTCCTCCGGTACCTTCAGGCGAACCCCCTCCAGCGCCGTCTCCGCGTCGGACAGCTCCTTGCTGAAATCCTTATAGAAATCCGCCAGCAAATCCTTCCAGTTCTGCTTGCCCGCCTCCACATCGTCCAAGCGGGACTCCATGTTGGCGGTAAATTCCACGTCGATGATGTCGTTGAACCGCTCCACCATCAGCCCGGTGACGATCTCCCCCAAGGGTGTGGGGGTAAGACGCTTGTCCTGCTTGACCACATACTCCCGGTCTTCAATGGTGGACACGGTGGCGGCGTAGGTGGAAGGACGGCCAACGCCCTTTTCCTCCATGGCCTTGACCAGGGTCGCCTCGGTATACCGGGCGGGGGGCTGGGTGAAATGCTGCTCCTTCTGGATGTTGGAGGGAAGCGTCTTCTCCCCCACTGCGAGATCCGGCAGCGGAGAGCCGACGGCCTCCTGCTCATCGTCCCGTCCCTCTTCGTAAACGGCGATAAAGCCGGCAAAGCGCAGGCTCTGGTGGCTGGCACGGAATACATGCCCGGCGCACATGGCGTCAATGGACACGGTGTCATAAACGGCGCAGGCCATCTGCGTTGCAAGGAAGCGGCTCCAGATGAGCTTGTAGAGCTTATACTGATCGGGGGTCAGGCTGGTACGCACCCGCTCCGGCTCCAGCTCCACATGGGACGGCCGGATGGCCTCGTGGGCGTCCTGGGCGCCCGCCTTGGTCTTGAATACATGGTGCTGGCCGTAATAATACTCGCTTCCGTAGCGGCTGCGGATAAATCCGGCGGCGGCGTCCATAGCCTCGTCGGAAAGCCGCAGGGAGTCGGTACGCATATAGGTGATCAGACCGGTGGTGCCTTCCCCTGCCACGTCCACGCCTTCATACAGCTGCTGGGCGATCATCATGGTCTTTTTCGGCGTGAAGCCCAGCTTCCGGGACGCCTCCTGCTGCAAGGTGGAGGTGGTGAAGGGCGGCGCGGAATAGCGCTTCTTCTCCGCCTTTTTCACGTTGGTAACGTCAAATTCCTTCCCGTCGATGTCGCCGATCACCGCAAGGGTCTGTTCTTCATTTTCCAGCTCCCGCTTCTTTTCCTCGCCCCAGTAGCGGGCGACGAAGGAGCCGGGCTTGCCCATGCGGTTCAGGGTCACGTCCAGCGTCCAGTATTCCTTTGGCTGGAACGCGCGGATTTCGTTTTCCCTGTCAACCACCAGCCGGGTGGCGACGGACTGGACACGGCCTGCGGACAGACCCCGCCGTATCTTTTTCCACAGCAGCGGGGAAAGCTCATAGCCCACGATTCTGTCCAGAATCCGCCGCGCCTGCTGGGCGTCCACCAGATCATAGTCGATATCCCGGGGGTGGCGGATGGACTCCTTGACCACCTTCTGGGTGATTTCGTTAAAGGTCACCCGCTGCGCCTTCCCGTCGGGAAGGTTCAGCAGCTCTTTTAAGTGCCAGGAAATGGCCTCGCCCTCCCGGTCAGGGTCGGTTGCGAGGTAAACGGTTTTCGCCTTTTCCGCGTCGGTTTTCAGTTCCTTGATCAGGGCTTCCTTGCCCCGGACAGGGATATAATGAGGGGTGAAATCATGCTCCAAATCCACACCCATCGTGCTTTTCGGCAGATCACGGAGATGCCCCATGCTGGCCTTGACGACATAGTCGTCTCCCAGGTACTTGCCAATGGTCTTTGCCTTGGAGGGGGACTCCACGATTACCAGATTTTCATGTTTACCCATGAATGAAAATTCTCCGTTTCGTTACTTCAAATTCGGGCGGGCAGAATTTATTTCCCGCTCAGAACAATGCGCTTGCCCGGCAGGCGCTTGATTATGCCCTTCAGTTCCAGCATGGTCAGGCTGGAAAGCAGCTTTCCGGTGGACAGGCCGGTTTCGGCGATCACATCGTCCACCAGCCGCTGGCCGCCGCCCAGGGCGTCCACAATGGTCTGCTCCTCCGGCGACAGCTTCGGCCTGACCGAGCCTACGTCACTATAAGGCGCGGAAGGCGTCTTGTCAATGCCCTGAGGGGCTAAATCTTTTTTAAGATTCTCATTTTTCCGGGGAAGACGCAGTTTCTGCGCCACTTTCAGCAGCGGTTTTTCCGCTTCTGCGGCCTTGCGGACCTCGTCCGGATAGGCCGTCTGGTGGGCGGGCGCGTCTTCCTTCCGAATCTTATCCGGAAAGAGGGCTTCGTATTCGCTCAGAACGTCCCAGCCGGAGGAAACCATGATCGCCCCGTCCCGCAGAAGCCGGTTGCTCCCCACAAAGGACGGCTGGTCGATGTTTCCCGGCACGGCAAACACGTCCCGCCCCTGCTCGGCGGCCAAACGGGCGGTGATCAGCGCGCCGCTTTTCTCCGGCGCTTCCACCACCAGCACACCGCAGCTCAGGCCGCTGATGATCCGGTTCCGCTTGGGAAACGTCCATTTGGCCGGCGGCGTCCCCGGCGCAAACTCGCTGAGGATGCAGCCGTATTCCTCCGTATCCCGGAACAGCGCCCGGTTGGAAACGGGATAGACGATATCCGCGCCGCACCCCAGCACACCCACCGCAGGCGCGCCCGCAGTCAGCGCTCCGGACATCGCCATGCCGTCGATGCCGTAGGCCATCCCGGATACCACAATGCCGCCGCAGCGGGCGATCTGATAGCCCATGCGCTTGGCGGTGGTCAGGCCGTAGGCCGACGCCTTTCGGGTGCCGACCACACCGATCACCGGGCTTCCGTCAAAATCCGGCAGCCGCCCCTTGTAGTAAAGAACGGTTGGCGGGTCGGCAATGTTTTTGAGCCGTGCGGGATAGGCCGCATCCTGACAGGTCAGAATGTGGAGCTTCTCCCGGTCACAGGCTTCCAGAATTTCCTCCCCGGAGGTCAGATTTTTCTCCCGAAGGGCAGTCTTTGCGTCCTCGCTGAGACCGATGGCGTCAAACGCCCCGTCGTCGGCGAAGTAAATGTCCTCAGGATCCCGAAAATGCTGCAACAGCGCCATTTTGTCCCGGTCGTTCAGCCCGGGGCGATGAGCGAACCATATCCAGTGTACCAGCATTTTCTCACCTGTTTCTCTCTATATCCTATGCTGCTTCTCTATTGCTTCATCTGCCACATGACAATGGCCGCCGCCACCGCCGCGTTCAGGGACTCACACCGGGGGTTCATGGGGATAATCAGTTCTCCGTCGGCGCTTTCCAGAATTTCCCGGCGCACGCCCTGCCCCTCGCTGCCAATGACCACCGCCATACCGCGAAGGTCGGCATTGCGCAAATCCTTCGCCCGCCGGCTCAGCGCCGTCACCGCCACGGGAATTTGGGCTTCTGCACAGGCGGCCTTGACCTCCGCCCAGTCCGCTTTCACCGGCTGGGTTCTGAACACCGCGCCCATGCTCGCGCGTACCGTCTTGGGGCCGTAGGGGTCGGCGCAGCCTTCCAGCAGCGTCACAGGAATGTCCAGCGCGTCCGCCGTCCGCAGAATGGTTCCCAGGTTCCCCGGATCCTGAATGCCGTCCAGCAGCAGGCAGCCGGGATGGGGCTCATAGGCCTTCTTTTCCGGCAGGCGGCACAAAAACAGCGCGCCCTGGGGGCTTTCCATAGGAGATATGGAGGCCATCACGTCCTCCGGCACCCGAAAAAGCCGCACCGATTCCGGCACGTCTGCGTGAACGCCCTCGGATAAGATCACCGTGTCCAGTCCCGGATACCAGCGGACGGCCTCCCCCAGAAGCTTGACCCCGTCGGCGGCGAACAGTCCCGCTTCCTCCCTGGCTTTCCGGGAGGAAAGCAGCTTTTTCACCTGCTGCAAAAGGGGATTTTTCCGGGAGGTGATTCTCTGTTCCGTCACAGCTTCTGCACCCTGCTGAGGGCGTAACTGTCCCCCAGAACCACCATCACGTCCCCCTCCTGAATCCGGTAATCCGCGGCGGGGGAAACGTTGGTTTTGTCCCCGTTCTCCACGGCGATGATGTTCACACCCAGCTTCGCCCGGACGTTCAGTTCATTGATGCACTTGCCGATCCAGCTCTTGGGTGCGGGAACCTCCAGAATTCCGTAGTCCTGGGAAAGCTCGATGTAATCCAGCACATTGTGGGAATACATGCTTCTTGCCAGCCGCTGGGCGTGCTCCTGCTCCGGAATGACCACCCGGTCAGCCCCCAGCTTTTCCAGCACCAGGCGGTGGGTCTCGTCGTGGGCTTTGCACACGATGTAGGGTGCGCCCAGCTCCTTTAAGTTCATGGTGATCAGCACGGAGGCCGCAAGATCGTCGCCGATGGCAATGACCGCGCAGTCAAAATTCCGCACGCCCAGCGCCCGCAGGACTTCCTTGTCCCGGGCGTCGCCCACCACCGCGTGGGTGACGTCGTTGGCAAGCTGCTGCACAAGGTCGTTGTGCACGTCCATGGCCAGCACCTCCGCCCCCAGCGTGCACAGCTGCCGCGCCAGAGAGCCGCCGAAACGGCCGAGACCGATGACAATGTAAGACTTCATATTCTTCTCCTTATCCGATCAGCAAATTGGTTTCCGCATAGCGGAACCGCTCCTCCGCCCGGTCTCCCGCCAGGAAGCCCAGGCTGATGGTCAGCACGCCGACCCGTCCGAAATACATATAAATAATGATCAGAATCTGCGCCGGGATACTTAAGGAAGCCGTACCGCCCGCGCTTAATCCCACGGTTGCCAACGCCGAAACCGCCTCATACACGGCGTCCGTAAAGCTCATGGGCGACGTGGCGCTGATGAAGATGCCGCCGAAAACGGCCAGTGCCAGCACGATAAAGGCAATGATCATGGCGTTCTGGGTCTGCTCGTCGGGGATCGTCCGCTTGAAGGCGCAGACCGTGCTTTTCCCTCTGGCTCTCGCCCAGATGGTCAGCGCCAGAACCAGAAACGTCACGGTCTTGATGCCGCCGGCGGTGGAGCCGGAGGAGCCGCCGATGGACATCAGCACGCAGGAAAAGGCCTTGCCGCTTTCCGTAAGCTTTGCCTGATCAATCGCCGCAAACCCCGCGGTGCGCAGCGTCGCGGACTGGAAAAAGCCGTTGAGCAGCTTTTCGCCCACAGTCATGCCGCCCAGCGTCTCCGGGTTGTTCCATTCCAGCAGACAGGTTCCCGCCCAGCCGACGGCAAGCAGCGCCGCGGTCATCAGCAAAACCATTCTTGCATAGACGCTGAACTTGCCAAAAGAGCGCTTCTGAACGATGTTTTCCCAAACCAAAAAGCCCAGGCCGCCGATGATGATCAGCGCCGACAGCGTCAGAAGCACAACGGGGTCTGCGTTAAATTCTATCAGGCTCTGCCCCGGGGCAATGGCGCCGAAAATGTCAAAGCCCGCATTGCAGAACGCGGAAACAGAGTGAAAAACACCCCAGCGCAGCGCTCTTGTAAACCCATACTCCGGCCAGAACCGAAGGGTCAGAATGATCGCACCCACGGCCTCCACGGAAAAGCTTCCGGTGAGCACCAGCTTTTGCAGCCGCACCACGCCCATGATGTCGCTTACGCTCAGGGACTGGGCGATCATCAGCCGCTGCTGGAGGCCGATCTTCCTGCGCAGCAGAAAAATCAGCAGTGTCGCCACGGACATGAAGCCCAATCCGCCAATTTGGATCAGGCACAGAATCACGACCTGCCCGAAGCCGCTCCACTGGCTCCAGGTATCGTACAGCACCAGTCCCGTCACGCAGGTGGCGGAGGTGGCCGTAAACAGCGCCGGGCGCAGCCCGCAGGATACCCCGTCCCGGGACGCGGCGGGCAGAGTCAGCAGCAGCGCCCCCAGGAGAATGATTGCGGCAAACATCAGTGCAACCATCTGCGTGGTAGCAATGTGCCTGGGTCGGTGCTTCATCCAGAAGACCACCAGCTTTCCCCGCAGAGACATATTTGCGCTCCTTTCCGGCAGGCACACCCCGCCATCATACGTTTTCTCTATTATAGCAACTTTACATTCTTTTGCAAGTCTCAATTCATCCCAGCCGCCGCAAAATAGGCAATTTACATTTTCTCCCGGGTGTGCTATACTGGTCAAAAACTTGGAAAGGGGCAGATTTTATGAGTTATACAGAAAGCTGGTCGGGAAAGATCAACCGCAAGCTTCTAAAGAAGCTGCACATCATCGATGTCGCCGCCGGGCGGGAGAAAGCCGATCTGGTTCTGAAGAACGCCACCTACGTCAACGTGTTTTCCGGGGAGCTGGACACCTGCGACATTGCCGTAGCGGAGGGTCTGATCGTGGGTCTTGGCAGCTATGAGGGCCGCGAGGAAGCGGACATGACCGGAAAAATCGTCTGCCCCGGCTTCATTGACGCCCACATCCACCTGGAGTCCAGTCTGGTGTCCCCTGCGGAATTTGCCCGGGCCGTTATCCCCCACGGCACCACCGCCGTCATCACCGATCCCCACGAAATCACCAACGTCATGGGAACCGACGGCATCGACTACATGCTCTGCGCCACGGAAGGGCTGCCCCTGGATACGCACTTCATGATTCCCTCCTGCGTCCCGGCGTCGGCGCTGGATGAAAGCGGCGCGAATCTGGACTACCGGGACATCGACAGCTTCTTTGACCACCCCCGGGTTCTGGGTCTTGCGGAAATGATGAATTTCCCCGGCATTATCTCCGCCGATTCCTCCACCGTCGCCAAGATCATCGCGTCTCAGGCGCATCACAAGAAGATTGACGGTCACGCCCCCGGCCTTTCCGGCACCAACCTGAACGCCTACATCGCCGCCGGCGTCTACTCCGACCATGAGTGCGCGGACATTGACGACGCCATGAAAAAATTGAAACTGGGTCAGTTCATCATGATCCGGGAGGGCACCGCCGCCCGGAACTTAGAAGCCCTGATGCCCCTGATCAAGTCCCAGAAATATTTCAGCCGCTGCATGTTCTGCACCGACGACAAGCACCCCAGCGATCTGCTGGAAAAGGGTCACATCGACTATATTTGCCGGGAAGCCGTGGCCATGGGCGCGGATCCCATCATGACCGTGCAGGTGGCCTGTCTTCACGCCGCCCGGTACTTCCTGCTGAATAACCGGGGCGCCATTGCCCCCGGATATCTGGCGGACTTCGCCGTTGTGGAGGATCTGAAGGATTTCCACGTGGTGACGGTGTACAAGCGGGGCAAGCGGGTCTACCATGACGGCATCGTAGAGGACTTCCCCCTGCCCGAGATTCCGGAGCATCTGAACAAACGCGCCCACGACACCTTCCATCTTCCGGTGCTTTCTCCCGCGGACTTTGCCAACACCCGTCTGCGGGGCGTCATCGGCATGGTGCCGGGGCAGATCATCACCCAGGACGTGGGCTACGCCGCCGGCGTAGACGTATCCAAGGACATTCTGAAAATGGCCGTTGTAGAGCGGCATAAAAATACCCGCCACATCGGCATCGGCTACCTCAAGGGCTACGGTCTGAAATCCGGCGCGGTGGCAACCTCCGTCGCCCATGACAGCCACAACATCATCTGCGTCGGCACCAGCGACGAGGACATGGCCTTCGCCGTCAACCGCATCGCCCGGAACCGAGGCGGCATCGTGGTCGTGGAGAACGGTCAGGTGCTGGCCGAGCTTCCTCTGGAAATCGCCGGCATCATCAGCGGCAAGCCCCTGCGGGAGGTCAACACCCTTCTGGAGGATGCCAAGAAAGCCGCCCACAGTCTGGGCGTCGGCACGGACATTGACCCCTTCATGACGCTGTCCTTCATGAGCCTGCCCGTCATCCCCACCCTGCGTCTGACGACCCGGGGCGTGGTGGATGTGAACACCCAGCAGTACGTATGAGCGGCATGGACCTTTCTTTTGTCTCCGGCAAGGAAAAGTTCAATTACCGTGTCTGCGCCGTCATCCTTTCGGAGGGCAAACTGCTTGCCATGCACGACGAGCGCTCCCCCTATTATTACCTCCCCGGCGGGAGGGTGCAGATGGGGGAAACGGCAGAAGCCGCCGTGGTGCGGGAGGTTCGGGAGGAGCTGGAAATCACCTCAGAGATCGTCCGTCCACTATGGCTGAATCAGGCATTTTTCACGGAGGATGTGGACGGCCTGCACTACCACGAGCTGTGCCTGTACTTCCTGATGGACATTTCCCACACGGACTTGCTGTCCAAAGGTGAAAAGTTTACCCTGTTGGAGCGGCACCACACCCATGAATTTGAGTGGCTGCCCTTTGACCGGCTGGAACAGGAATATTTCTATCCCCTGTTCCTGAAAAAGGAAATTTTCCACCTGCCGGAAGCCCTCACCCTCCGCACGGAACTGGAATAAACGCAAAACGCCCTGTCCGCTTTTCAGCGGACAGGGCGCTTGTCATTTTGGGCGATTACTTCATCACCAGTTCGCCGTTTTCGGCGTCCACGGTGACGGTCTGACCCGGGGTAACGTCGCCCCGAAGCAGACGCTTGCTGAGCATGGTCTCCACCGTATGCTGGACATACCGGCGCAGGGGACGGGCGCCGTACTGCGGGTCATAGGCCGCGTCCACAATGGCAGCCTTGGCTTCCGGCGTCAGCTCGCAGCGAATCTGCTGGTCTGCCAGACGGTCGTTGAGCTTGGCAATTTGCAGGTCGATGATCTTGGTCACATTCTCCTTGGTCAGGGGTTTGTAGAACACGATCTCGTCCAGACGGTTGAGGAACTCCGGCCGGAAGGTGCGGCGCAGCAGTGCGCGAACCTGTTCCTTGGCGCTTTCCTCGATGGTGCCGTCGGCGTTGATGCCGTTCAGGATATACTCAGAGCCGAGGTTGGAGGTCAGAATCAGAATGGTATTCTTGAAGTCCACGGTTCTGCCCTGAGAATCGGTGATCCGGCCGTCGTCCAGCACCTGCAGAAGCACGTTGAACACGTCGGGGTGCGCCTTTTCCACCTCGTCGAACAGAACGACGGAGTAGGGCTTCCGGCGTACCGCTTCGGTCAGCTGGCCGCCCTCCTCATAGCCCACGTATCCGGGAGGCGCACCAATGAGACGGGACACGGAGTATTTCTCCATGTACTCGGACATGTCGATACGCACCATGTTGTTCTCGTCGTCAAACAGCGCCTGCGCCAGCGCCTTGGCAAGCTCGGTCTTGCCCACGCCCGTGGGGCCCAGGAACAGGAAGGAGCCGATGGGACGGTTGGGGTCCTGAATACCCGCGCGGCTGCGCTGAATGGCTTCCGTGACGGCCTGAACCGCTTCGTCCTGGCCGACCACCCGCTTGTGGAGGGTCTCGTCCAGGGTCAGCAGCTTCTCCCGCTCTCCCTGCACCAGCCGGGAAACAGGGATTCCTGTCCAGCGCTCCACGATCTTGGCGATTTCCTCGTCGGTGACTCTATCCCGGAGGATATTACTGTCCTTGGCGGACTGGGCGCGGCGCTCTTCCTCTTCCAGCTGCTTCTTGGCTTCCGGCAGACGGCCATATTTCAGCTCCGCCGCCTTTTCCAGATCGTAGCTCTGCTCGGCGGCCTCGATCTGACGATTCAAGTCCTCGATCTTCTCCCGCAGCTGCTGCACCCGGCCGATGGCGTTCTTCTCGTTCTCCCACTGCGCCTTCATGGCGTTGAAGGAATCCCGTTCCTCAGCCAGCTCCTTTTGCAGCTCGGCAAGACGCGCCTTGGACAGCTCGTCCTCCTCCTTTTTCAGAGCGGCCTCCTCGATCTCCATCTGGATGATCTTCCGGGACACCGCGTCCAGCTCCGTGGGCATGGAGTCCATCTCCGTCCGAATTTGGGCGCAGGCCTCGTCGATCAGGTCGATGGCCTTGTCGGGCAGGAACCGGTCGGTGATATACCGATGGGACAGGGTCGCGGCGGCGATAATGGCGGAGTCCGCGATCTTCACGCCGTGGAACACCTCGTAGCGTTCCTTCAGGCCACGGAGAATGGCGATGGTGTCCTCTACCGTGGGTTCGTCCACCTGCACCGGCTGGAACCGGCGTTCCAGAGCGGCGTCCTTTTCAATATATTGGCGATACTCGTCCAGCGTCGTTGCGCCGATGCAGTGCAGCTCACCCCGCGCCAGCATGGGCTTCAGGAGGTTGCCCGCGTCCATGCTGCCCTCGGTTTTGCCCGCGCCCACAATGGTGTGCAGCTCATCGATGAACAGGATGATCTTGCCCTCGGACTTCTTCACCTCGTTCAGCACGGCCTTCAAGCGTTCTTCAAATTCGCCCCGGTACTTTGCGCCCGCAATCAACGCGCCCATGTCCAGAGAGAAAATGGTCTTGTCCTGCAACTGCTTGGGGACATCCTTCTTCACGATTCGCTGGGCAAGTCCCTCGGCAATGGCGGTTTTGCCCACGCCGGGTTCGCCGATGAGCACAGGGTTATTCTTCGTCTTCCGGGACAGAATGCGGATGACGTTCCGGATTTCCTCATCCCGGCCGATCACCGGGTCCATCTTCTGCTCTCTTGCCCGCTTGACCAGATCGGTGCCGTACTTTTCCAGCGCGTCGTAGGTTCCCTCCGGGTTGTCGGTGGTGACACGCTGATTGCCCCGGACTTCCTGCAAGGCTTTCAGAACACGCTCCTTTGTAATCTGATAGGTCTTGAACAGCTCCTTCACGCCGCCCCGGGCAGTTTCCAGAAGTCCAAGGAACAGATGCTCCACAGACACATACTCGTCCTTCATGGTCTGCGCCTGCTGCTCCGCCGCATTGAACGCGGCCTGCACGTCGGCGCTGACATAAAAGCTGTCCATGGCCTGACTTGTCCGCACGCCGGGAATCTTCCGCAGCTCGGCTTCCGCCGCCGCTTCCAGACTTTCCACCGTAACGTCCATCTTTTTCAACAGCTGAGGGATCAGACCACCCTCCTGCCGCAGCAATGCCAGAAGCAGATGCACCTGCTCCATCTGCTGATGAGAATTCTGAACCGCCAGCTGCTGCGCGCTCTGGACGGCTTCAATCGATTTCTGGGTATAGTTGTTGAAGTTCATCTACTTTACCTTCCTTTCGCTTTAGCACTCTATCGATGTGAGTGCTAATTCATTTGTCTTTACTATACCCCAAATTGAAAAAATGTCAAGGGTTGCAGCCCACAAGCTACAAAAAATTCACATTTGGCATTTTGCACAAAAATACCATCCTCAATTTTACGTGCTTAATACTTATTTAATATTTGCACACTTATTTTTTTAATAGCCCCCGGATATAATGAAGATGTGCTCAATGATAATTTTCTTTTTCATTTTCTTACCTCTCTTTTTCTCTGAAAAACCCCGACTTGGTCTGGTCAACCAAAGTCGGGGATTTTTCATGTCTAGTTTGGGGGTCTATGAACCTGCTTTATCCATAAAATCAATCTTCATTTCCGGGTCGTTCCATTGCAGCTTTCCGTCCTCACTCCAAACGGAATACAGTTGTTTTCCCTTCAGCGCGTCCAGCGTCCGGGTGTCAAGCTCGTCGGCGATGAACACCGGCGCTGTCTGCATCAGAATCTCCCCGCAGCCAAGGCTTCCGGAGTAGGAAACCAGGTTGGGACAGGCGCTCTTGCTCAGGCCGTCGGCGGTGTCCAGGAACGTCGTGACGATTTTCCCGGAGGCAAAGGCGTAATAATGCCATTTGTCCTGCTCGCCCATGGGGTAATCCCGCAGGAACACGATGCTTAAGGGGGCAGTGTACCGCATTTTTGCAGGTAAATTCACGTCGCTCCCCTGCCGGTCAAACAGGTTAAACGCATACTCGTTTCCCCGCCGGTCAAGGTTTCGGGTGAAGCCGTCGTAGCTGCTGAGGTAGCCGCTGGTAAAGCCCTCCGCATCCAGCGTATCCGCCAGATAGTCCGCGATAAAGGCGTTTTTCATCCAGCCAAAATCCAGCACCGTCTCGATTTCGTTTTCCTCTGTAAATTTCAGATATTCCGTCGAAACCGTCAGCCGCACCCGGTTATCCCCCAGGATTTCCAGATTCACCATGTCCGGATTTCCGGCAAAGGCGGCAATTTCGGCAAGATATTCCGCTATTTCCGGGTCGCCCGCAGGGTCATACCGCGCGGCTTCCGCGTCACTCTCCGCCGAAAACACCCGGTCGTATTCGGCATAGGCCGGGGCGAGATAGGCATAGCGGCAATCATATTGGGTCAGAACCGTCAGCGCCTTATAAAGCGCCGGGTCAACGGTCACGATCTCATTCACATGCCCGTTGAGATACCCCACGTTCGCCAGTCCGTCCTCCCGGACATCGGGGCTGAACATCCGGTAGGCGTTCTCCGCCGCCTGGGAGTACAGACTCGTCAGCCGTTTGTTCACCGCCGATGCCGAAGCCCCCGCGTCGGAAAAATCGTACATCAGCACGAATTCTCCTGCGCAGTTGGCACTGTTGGCGTTGATCTGCACCTCCTGCCAGCCCGGCTCCGTGTTCAGCAGAGAAACCAGCCCTATGATGATCGCCACCGCGCCGATGGCAAGAAAGACCGCCGCCAAGGCGATTCGCAGCCCCTTTTGCTCCTCGGATACTTCGATTTTTCGGATGGGCGGCAAGCCGGGTCGGCTGTCCTTACCGTTTTTCTTCATGGTGATTCCCACTCCTTGGAAAGAATGCGCGGAGCGGCACAACGCCGCTCCGCGTCAAGACTTGACTATAGCAATGCAAACACCAGCATCAAAGCAAAGAACAGGATGATCACGGCCCGCGTGATTAGGCCGGCAATCGCGCCTTTTTTACATGCCTTGTAGTTGCGGATGTGATGGAAATGCCGGAATACGCCTGCGGCAATCAGGCCGAGAATGGGCAGGAAGAAGGACAAGATGGAATACCACTTGCTGCCGGTGTCGTGCAGCGGGGTCTCCAGGAAGGCATCGCTGCCGTTTTCATCCACCTTTTGCTCGGTCTGCTCCGGTCTGGGAGCGTCGGGATCCAGAATGGTGATGGACTTGACCTTCTCGCCCTTGGCGCGGATGGCCTTATACTCCTCGATCTCCTTCTTGTTGCCGTAGACAAAGTGGTTATTGCCGATATCCACCAGCTCAGGCTTGTCCTCGCTGTAGTCGTGGACGGAAGGATCGTAGGTAAAGAGAACCTTATTCTTTTCCAGAATGGGGTCGGGAATGGGGATGGCGGAAATCAGGCTGCGGGTATAGGGATGGAGGGGGAAATCAAACAGCTCCTCCGCCTCCGCGATCTCCACGATGTCGCCCTTGTAAATAACGCCGATCCGGTCGGAAATGAACCGCACGATGGACAGGTCGTGGGCGATGAACAGATAGGTGATGTCCCGTTCCTTCTGGAACTTTTTCAGCAGGTTCAGCACCTGAGCGCGGATGGAAACGTCCAGCGCGGAAATGGGCTCGTCGGCGACGACCAGCTCCGGCTCCATGACCATGGCTCTGGCAAGGCCGATACGCTGCCGCTGGCCGCCGGAGAACTCGTGGGGATACCGGGTCAGATGCTCCGGCAGCAGTCCCACTTCGCTGATGATGTTTTCCACCTTGCGAACCCGGTCTTCCTCGTTCTCAAACAGATGGAAGTTATACAGACCCTCGGACACGATGTAGTCCACGGTGGCGCGCTCGTTCAGGGACGCCGCGGGATCCTGGAAAACCATCTGGATGTTCCGGATGACCTCCCGGTCAAGGCTCTTGGAGGTCTTGCCGGAAATGCGGACGCCCTTATACTGGATTTCGCCTGCGGCGCAGGGATTGACCCGGATGATCGCCCGGCCGATGGTGGTCTTGCCGGAGCCGGACTCGCCGACCAGGGAGAAGGTCTCGCCCTTGTAAATATCGAAGCTGGCATTCTTGACAGCCCTCACGGCATCGTCGCCCTTGCCGAAGGTGATGTCTACATTTTTCAGACTCAGCAGAATCTCTCTGCCATTCTCATCCAGAGGACCATGTTCCGGCAGATGAGAAACACGCACGGTTTCTTTTTCTTTAGACACAGTGAATCCTCCTTAAATGTTGAATGCTTCCACAAGCTTCTCGTGGATATTTTGGATGGTTTCGGGCTTTTCCACCTTCGGTGCTCTGGGATCCAGCAGCCAGGTTTTGGCAAAGTGGGTCTCGGAGACCTGGAACATAGGCGGCTCACGCAGCGTGTCAATCTCCAGGCAGTAGGGGTTCCGGGGGGCAAAGGCGTCGCCCACGATCTTATTGTACAGAGACGGGGGCGTGCCGGTGATGGAATACAGCTTGGTGTTCCGCTGCGCCAGCTGAGGCAGGGAGGACAGAAGCGCCCAGGTATAGGGGTGTCTGGGATCGTAGAACACTTCC